>Ga0209646_1000432_pt1 | contig 23222 bp, 18 predicted proteins | sample AraplaL_Col_mTSA_FD_184259 | JGI IMG/M metagenome (GOLD analysis project Ga0209646, IMG submission 184259) | Arabidopsis root microbial communities from the University of North Carolina, USA - plate scrape CL_Col_mTSA (SPAdes) (version 2) | ecosystem: Host-associated > Plants > Roots >...
TCGCCGCCGTGCCCATTGCGATATCGTTCGTTATCGTCGAACCCGACCCCGACACACCTGCCACTGCGCCCTTGCCTTGCGCGATGCTGCCATCGCCGTACGCAACCGACGTCGGCCCCACCGCCACGGCATCGGCGCCGCTAGCCGTCGAGTCAGCCAGCGTCGAATTGGCGTGGAAGTACTTGATGCCCGCGCCATTGGTGATGTTGGTCAGGCTGGTGCTGAGACTATTCACGGCCTGATCCGTCGCAAACAGTTGACTGCCATTCACGGCATCTGTGCTAGCGGCGTTGACCTGGCCTGCTGCCACATTTGTCACCTGCCGCGGCGACGTACTCGTGCCCACACTGAGTACGCCGACGGGGTTAGTACCCGCATAGGTGTACGCGGTGCCGTTGATCGTCGCACCCGTCACGGGTACGGCCGCCGAGGCCACCGTCGAGCCCGTTCCCAGCGCCACGTTTGACCCTGTCATACCGCTGGCAATGCTCGCGCCTTCGCCTAGCACCGTCGACTTCGCCACGCCGTTGTCCGTCGCTTGATTACCAACCACAGTCGAGTTGGCACCGGTGGCGCTTGCACCAAAGCCGCCTGCCGCCGAGTTGGCGCCCGACGATACCGGTTGCGTGCTGGTCACGGTGCTATTCGACACGAAGGGACCCGCCGAGCCGGTGACCAAGTTGCCCACCGCCGCGTTAATTGCATACAGTTCCGAGCCGTTGACTGCATCCGTGCTCGTGGCGCTGATTCGACCGGCTGCCACATTGGTGACTGTGCGCGGGCTACCCGCGGTTCCTACGCTGACCGTGCTGGTCGCATTTGTGCCGGCGAAGCCCGAGTACGTCACACCGTTGATCGTCGCGCTGGTCGTGTTCACCACGGCAGACGTAGTGGAGCCGGCACCCAGCGCCACGTCACCGGCGTTTGCGCCAGCGGTCGCACCGCTGCCGATTGCTACCCCCGAACCGACTGTGGCCCCGCTTGCGCTGCCGAGCGCCAAGCTGTTCGCCGCGCTGGCGACTGCGGCGTTGCCCACCGCGGTCGCGCTCGTACCCGCAGCGGCGGCGCTAACACCTGCCGCCAAGGCATTTGCGCCCGTTGCACCTGCATTGTTGTAATTCGTATCCGTACCGGTCGACGTGCTGTTCACGCTGAAATCATGCGTCTGGTCCGCAAGGGCCACGGCATACAGCTGACTGCCATTGATCGCATCGGTACTCGTTGCGCTAATTCGACCGGCCGCCACGTTGGTTATCGTGCGCGGACTACCCGCTGCCCCGACGCTGACTGTGCTGGTCGCGTTCGTGCCGGCGAAGCCAGAGTACGTCACGCCATTCAATGTCGCGCCCGTCGTGTTCACCACCGTCGACGTCACCGACCCGCTGCCCAGCGCCACGTCACCCGCTTGCACACCCGCGGTTGCACCGGCGCCCAATGCAATCGACTGCGTTTGGCTCGCGATAGCGGTGTCTCCAAATGCGAGTGCGCTTGCTGCTGTGGCACTGGAGGCATTACCCAGTGCCACAGCCCCCTGGCCGGTCGCTACGTTGGTGTTGCCCAGCGCCACGGCCCCCTGACCGGTCGCCGTGTTGTTCGCACCCACCGCCACCGCACCCGTGCCGCTCGCGAGGTTCGGATCGCCAATGGCCACCGCGCCATTACCGGACGCCGTGTTGGCAAAGCCCAGCGAGACTGCCTTGCCGCCGGTTGCCAGCGCGCTGGTGCCGATCGCTACCGCATTGGCTGAGTTGGCCGTGGCAGCGCTGCCCATCGCAATCGAAGTGCCGCCCGTAGCGCTGGCTGCCGTGCCGATGGCGATGTCGCTGACGACGGTCGCGGCCGAACCTGATACGCCGGAAACGGCACCGTTGCCCTCAGCAAAGCTGTTGTTGCCGTAGGCGATAGCTTGCAAACCTACCGCCACGGACGCCGTACCCGAGGACGTGGACTGCGATCCTGCCGCCAGGGAATTCGCGCCAGTCGCCATATCCAGTGCTCCAACCGCAGTGGCACCACCTCCGGATGCAGTCGCTTGGCGGCCCAACGCCACGGCATAGGCTGAAGACGACAACGCGTAGTAGCCTGCTGCCAAGCTCGATCCACCTCCTCCAGAGGCTGTTGCACCTTGACCAAAGGCCGCATCACTGCTGCTGGCCGCCGTGGCATTCGTGCCCACAGCGGTGCTCAGAGCACCGGCGGCCATCGCGGCGAAACCGACGGCTGTCGCCCGCACTGCGTTGGCGGAAGCGGCCGCGCCCACCGCCGTTGAAGCGCCACCTGATGCGGTCGCGTGGTAACCGAAAGCCCCGCTTTCGTTGCCAGACGCGAATGCGCCTTCGCCCAGCGCGGCGCTACTTCCCCCGTTAGCAACCGCTGCTGTACCCACCGCGGTGTCCGCCTGGGCAGCGGCAGTCGCGGAATAGCCAATCGCCGTTGTTCGGGCCGCTAGCGCCGCTGCAGCATTCCCGAACGCCGCGCTTGCAGCGCCGCTGGCTGTCGCTACCGCGCCCACGGCCGTGGCGGCACTCCCTGACGCCGTCGAAAAATACCCTACTGAAGTCGCTTCACTCCCGCTGGCTACGGTACTGAAACCCATTGCCAGGGAGTAGATTGCCGTAGCGGAAGACAGCGTGCCCAGGGCGGTACTCGCCTCTGCGGATGCCGTCGCGCTATTACCGATCGCTACCATGTTCTGCAACGTCGGGGTACCTGAGACTCCAGCAGTGGCACCGGAGCCAATTGCAATTGCATTGTTGCCGTATGCTTCCGCACTTGGTCCGCAGTTGATTGAGCCGGCCCCCTGTGTTCCGCTCGGGACTTGGGCCGTGCCGGAAGAGCTGACGCAATAGGACTGTGCGAACGCCGAAGGCATCACGCCGGCAGATCCGAGCACGACGATTGATGCTGCAATTGATCCCACGACGGTACGCGATGACCGCGCGGCCGAATTCCCTTTACGGCGTCCGCGTGCATTCTCAGCGGCCACACTCCAGCAGCCCAACGCGTCGTTCCAAACAGTACGGTAGATTTTGTTCATTTCCTTACCCCCAAAGAGCCCCCCCCACCGTGAAACCACCAAACAGGCATCCAACATGTCGGCCCCTGCGGTTTCTCGGTTCTCTACAGATGTTTGAGAGAAGGTTAGAGGCAGTCCTTCTGCGAAACTGTCAGGACACGTCAGATGAGGGCTTTACCAATGTCAGAAGCCCGGACGTCGTTCTGACTGATCAATACGCTCGCTTCTGGAAGTAAGGCGGCGTGGGGTAAAGCCATAAGGCTGCAAGCGCCTGCTCGTCTCGAGCGCGGATATCGCCGATGCCGACATGACAACACCTGACATTCTTTCGGCGCCCGATTTGAAACGGGTCTGTAATGGTCCGTTACCATTCGTGGTAACCACTCGCTTCTTTCAAGTAGAAGCTCGGATCATCTGACCTCTCACCGACCCTGACCTTTGCCATCATGGCCAGCCCGCTCTCCCTTTCTGCTCAAGTTGATGCGCTCTTGAGCTCCGCCAACCTAATTGAAGCTTGGCGGGTGCTGAACGACTGGGAGCGGGCCATGCCGGGGGACCCTGATGTCGTGCTACGCCAAGCGCGTCTATTGCGACTGCGTGGCCGGCATCCCGAAGCGCAATGCCTACTCGAAGGCTTGGTCGCCACGCATCCTCTGCATGTTGACGCGCTAACAGACTTGGCAAGACTTGCCCGTGAAATGGGGCAAATCACTGTCGCTATCACGTGGTATGAAAAAGCGCTTATCGCACAGCCGGATGCCAGTGCATGGCTCGGCGAATGGATCGATCTTTTAGTCGAATCAAGAGCCCTTGATCGTGCCCACCAAGTCGCCCAATGGCTGTGTGCGCGTGAACCGACGCTCGCTGACTCGTGGTTTAGGCTGGGCCTGGTTCAGCAATATGCGCGCGCGTTCCCCGACGCGCTTCAGACATACGAACGCGCCATGGCCATCGATCCGGCTTGGCCAATGCTTCGCAACAACCTCGCCGCATTGCACATTGAGAATCGGGATTTCGAGCGGGCCCGGACACTGCTTGAAGACGCCATCCGCGAAGACTCTGGCAACGCCTTCGCATGGACGAACCTGGCCACGTGCTATCTACGCACCCATGATCCAGAAGCTGCCCGCGTTGCCGCCGAGCGCGCGTGTGCACTCGCCCCGAACTACGCCGTCGCGCAGCAAACTCTCTCCAATGTCCTGAAGGAATTGCAGGATTGGGTTGGCGCACGGGCTACGGCGGAACGCGCTGTACAGTGCGCTCCGGGAGACCCCGCCTATCTGTGGGGGCTTGCCATGCTGCAGTTAATCCAAGGCGACTATGGGCGTGGCCTGCTCAATCACGAGGCCCGCTGGCAAGGCTCGCCCGAGCTTCGAAACAACGGTCACCACATCCGGCAACCGCAATGGCGTGGAGAAAGTCTTACCGGCAAAGTGCTCTTCGTATGGGGTGAACAAGGCTTCGGCGATGCCATGCAGTTCGTACGCTTCGTACCCGCGCTGGCCAAGATTGTGCATGCCAACGGCGGGCGCATCGTCTATTGCTGTTTTGCTGACCTGGTGCCGCTGTTCCAACGCTCGCTCGGCCCCGATCTTGGCGAGGTCATCCCCCATGATCGCCGCCCGCTGCCCGACTTCGACTATCACCTACCGCTGTGCAGCCTTCCGTTGGCGCTGGGCGTGCTACCGGATGCTCTGCCCCACCGCACGGCATATCTGAAGGCTGACCCGGCTGCGGTTCTGAGCTGGCGCAACCGTCTACGGCAATCCGGCAAGCTGCGTGTCGGTCTGGTTTGGACCGGCAGCCGCAGTCACCAGCGCAACCCGCTGCGTGCAGTCGATGCGGGTGCCTATGCTGACGCGTTTGGCGAGCTGGAAAACGTCGATTTTTTCAGCCTGCAGTTGCAAGCCGCCGACGATGTCGAGCGCATGCGCCAAGCAGGCCTGCCTCTTCTGGATTACACCCCGGCATTGGCGAGCTTCGACGACACAGCGGCGTTTGTCAGCAATCTGGACCTCGTAATTACCGTTTGCACATCAATCGCCCACCTCGCTGGCGGTCTCGGCGTGCCGACCTGGGTACTGCTGGACGTGAACCCCCACTGGGTGTGGATGCTCGAACGTGACGAGAGCCCGTGGTATCCGGCGGCGCGACTCTATCGACAACAACGGTATCGTGAGTGGGGCCCAGTCCTTGAGCGCGTACGCGATGATCTGCGACTGCTCGCGCAGAAACAGGCCTCAAGGTAAGAGTGATGCTGCAACAGATCCTACGGCGATAGTTCTCCACACCGCTACACCCCCATCGGGTGTTGCCCAGGCCGCTGCCGTGCAGTTCGCCTCGACGAGCAATTTGAGTCGGGACGCCAGCGGCGTGTAGTGAGCGGCGATACTTGTCGTGATCGTAGCCGCGGTCGCCTTGCACGACGGCCGGCCGGCGCTTGCCGCGAATGAGTGGAATGCATTGATGAGCGGCAGCAGTTGCGTGACATCGTGCCGGTTGGCGCCCCTCCGGATCAGCGCGAGGGGGATGCCTTGCGCTTTGATAACAAGGTGGTGTTTTGAACCGGCTCGAGCGCGAGCGGTGGGATTAGGTCCTGTCTTTGACCCGGTTCCAAAGCGCGAATGGAGGACGAATCGACGATGACGCGTGACCATTCGATGCGGTCTGCCGCGGGCAGCTTGGCTAGTAGGACTTCGTGCAGTCGATCCCAGACGCCAACTGCCTGCCAGTCGCGCAGGCGGCGCCAGCAACTCATGCCCGAGCCGCATCCCATTTCCTGCGGCAGCATCGCCCACCGAATACCGGACCGCAGCACGAACAGGATGCCGGTCAGCACCGCGCGATCGTCCAACGGCTTGCGCCCTGGGTATCGTGCGCGCCGTTGCTTCGGCGGCGGCAGCAGCGGTTCGATCAGCGCCCACAGGTCGTCATCAAGTATCGGCTTGACCATGTCCCTCTAGTCAGCGAAAGAGCGAAGAGGTTAACAAGACTCAGCTTGGGCTAACAGCCCCGGCTACTCATTTTCTTAGAGATTCTTGGACAGCATCCGCCAACGGCACTGTCATGGCATGTCCATATGACGGCTTCAAGAGCCTCTAGGACAACATCCCACTCAGAGCGGCATCGCACCAACGCCTGAGACCTAGTTGCATCGGCGTCGATGGGGAGGTCTGCAACTGCTCGACCACGCGACAGCCGCGCGCATGCCAACTGGCCCTTCTACCGATAAGTGCCTCAATGCCATCACGCACTTCGGCGTAGTCATTGAGAGGGACTTCAACGTGTGTTTCTCTAGCACGTGAGTGTGCTGTATTCAGCGCTACAAGACGGCACGGGCTTGGTTCAGCGCGCGGACGCGCAAAGCCTGCAGCCGTCCAAGCGAGGCGAGGTGCGAATGGATCCGTCCTAAATCGCCATTGCGATGCAGGGCGACAATGGCGCGCGTGGCCAACTTGGCCAAACGCTCTTCGGACACATACAGTAGATCGGACCGCTGGCCACGCTCGTACGCTTCAATTGCAAGCGGTTTGAGCAACTCAAATTCCGCCAGTCGGCGGGCAAAGTCGCGCGCCAACGTGAGGTCGGCTTCAGACTCCTCCAGGAATTGCCGAATCGCAGCCCAGCCGGAGGACCCTTCTCCCGTATCAAAAAGCCGCTCCGATCCTTCGATGTAGCTCGACGAAGCGTACTGCGATTCGACGCAAACCACTCTATCGCCGGGTTCAGAACCGTTTGCGGCGGTTGCCATGCAGAAGGGGAACCGTCTCACGTAGGCCGGCACATAGACGTCGGCATCCCAGCCCCGGGAATTGCTGAACAGGTTCTGCCCAGGCGATAGACCGAGCAACACCACGGTATGGTGCTCGCCTGTCGTCGGGTCCCTCACAAACACAATCGGATAGTGGCTGTACGCGAGCGCAATCTCGCTGTCGCCCAGGGGCATGGTCTGGGAGTCCCTTGCGAACGGTGGGAGCTCGCCTTGCTCAAGCAATCGCACATAGTCTGACTGCTGCAGCGGCCGTACATGACGATAGCCAAAGGGAGGAAAAAAGGAAGACACGAGTTGCGTTCCTGACGGTACGTTCCGTGGGTCCAGAAGACAGCCCAGTAGGAACTGTCGCCACCGTAGCGCGAATCAGCCCGGACGATGGTCAGACAATGTCAGGAGACCTCGTACAAGAATGCGGCTCCGCGGCGAGCCGCAGATCGAAGCGTCACAAACGTCCTGTCGCGCAGGATTGTCACCTGATCGAAGCTGCAAGGCATGACATTTCCTAACATCGCTTTGTCCGATCTTACCTACGCTGACTACCACATCGTTCCGCCACGCCGCGCCTCCTCCCCGGGGCACCCCCATTGAACGTGGCGCAACGATTTCGGCACCCCCCTGGGGGTGCCGTTTTTCGTATTGCCGGACACGCGAGTCCATCCCGCAGAACCCGCTGATGGCACGATGCGATTTACGCGCGAAACAGCCGCAAGATCAACGTCACGATGACCGCGCCCGCGGTTGCCGTGATGACCGACGAAACCAGGCCGGCGCCGATGTGAATCCCAAGCATGGTGCTCAGCCAGCCACCGACCACAGCGCCGATGATGCCAATGAGGATATCGCCGAGCAGGCCAAAACCGCGGCCTTTAACAATGAGCCCGGCAAGCCAGCCGGCTACCACACCAATCAGAATCCACACAACAAGTGTATGTGCAGCCATGCATTCTCCTGTTCCTGCAACCGCGTCAATGGCAACGAGCCGAAGCGCGGATGCCAATCAATCAGCAGCGGCCTTTCTTGGCCTGTCCCGGCGGGCAACGTCCTTCGTGACGCTCGTCATCACCGTGGCCATGATGATGGCCGGGTCGGCCACGTTCGTCCCACTCCTGACGACTCCAGTAACGCTTACCGTCCCAATAGCGGTCGCCTTGCCAGCCCGGTGCAACGACCACGGGCGAAGGTTGCGCCACGACTACCGGTGCCGGTGACCCAATGTTGATACCGACATTTACCGCAGCCAGCGCGGCACTGGAGATGCTATACAGGGCCAGACCGATGGCGCTCAACGTCATCGTGGTTCTCATGAGATTTCCTTTTTTTGAAAAGTTGGGCATCGATGCTTAGCGCACGGCCTTGGCTGCGTGATGATGATGCTTGCGCTTGTGCTCGTGGTGATGGCGCTTGACACGTTTCGGAGCAGTGTTCGATGCGATCGCCGACGCATCGTTCGAGTGAGGCACCCTCTCCTGCGCACGCGCGGGCAGTACACCTGCAGTCGCACTCAGAACGAGCAGCGTTGCAATGAGAGTCTTGTTCATGGCAGAGAATCCTTTTGTGGCGACTTTTCCCGGAGCAGTTGCCTCGGTACCTTCATAACGCGCCGTCACACCCAGCTCGTTGACCACATGTGTGGCACTTGCCCACGAATTGACACTCCCTGACGTTGTCCGGGACAACCTTGTTCCGAGATCAAGCTGCGATTGCGGGCCTCACGCGTCCTTCGGCATTCAAGGTGAGCCAGCAGCGGTATCACGCATCGCGCACAGCCGTTCAGTTATTCCGCGCGGGGTGCGTCAGTTCCTTGTTCTCGACCGATGGCCAACGCGCCAATCAGTTGGCCGCGCTCATCACGCTCGGCCACCAAGCGAACCGAGAACCTGCAGTCCACGCCTGAGGACGCCTGGAAGTAAACGATGACCTCTTCCTCGGTACCGGTACGTAGCACGCGAAGCAATGCCGCCTCGTAGGTTGCCGCCGTCTGGTCGTCGAACACCCCGAACTGCCATGGCGTCTTCCCAAGCCCCGTGAGGATGGGGATACCAGTGGCCTCAGCGTGCGCCGCGTTGGTAAAGGTCCTGCGCCCTTCGATGTCGTAGCGGACGATGGGATCGGGACAGTTTTCCACCATCGTGCGGAAGTAGCGCTCCCGCTCATAACTGAAATGCGCGCTACGTCGAGCCTCCGTCCGGTCACGTACGACAACGCTCACGCGTTGCCTTCCCGCCAACGTGGCCCCTAACGATGTCCAGACCACGTGCAGGGAACGCAGCCCTTGCTGCGAGGCGTACTGCTGGTCCCAAGCGCCCGAGCGTGGCGGCTCAGTAGCGGCACCGCATGGAAGGTTTCGAAGCAGTTGCGGCAACAGGATGCCTTCAAACAACGCGGCGGCATGGTGCCGGTGGTATGGGTCTGTCGCAGAATCCGGATGAATAGGCCCACAATCAACGAGATGATGCCCCGTCCCACCTGCGGCAATGTCGACCACAAAGAGGTAGTCGGGCAACGGCACATCAATGGGTTGCCGAGATACGGCACGTTGCGTGGAGGCGGCCTCGGCACGATTTTGCGACTCAGCTGTCACCACCATATCAAGCGCGCCGTCCTCGGCGGAGGACCGCGATTCGCCCGCGCCTTCACGCAATCCATCCGCCCACGCCACGCTCGCGGACAGCACCTCACTCAACCAACGCATGCTGCTTTCACCGTTTATCACCCAGCGGGCAGCGTAGTTGAGCCATCGTGGTAAAAATGTCAGAGAAAGTCAGGACCGCACCTCGCTCCCATTGAAAGAATGCCAAATGTAAAGGAAAATTAAAAAACGAAGCCGGGGGGGTATTCCGTTTGACTTAATCTGGTGCATTTCGCACCAAATATGCGCATTCGCCGAGCCGAGTTATTAATCCAGCAATATTTGCTTTGGCACGAATGGCAAACGTTTGACACCACAAGGCGCTCGATACCGAGCGCTCGACTGAGGGGCACTGGGCGCCCAAGCAGCGCCAGCGGGTAAATCCTCTCTGGGTTTCCCGACCTACGGATCTGTCAATCTCTGACGTTCTTACATTCTGAAGAATTGCAAAATCGCTGGCATGCCTGTGCATCGCCGGCACGTTGGTTTGGGTCGACAGCCGCCAACATCGGACGCTTGCTATGCGCCAATGAAGGTCTGTCTTGTGTCACGTCCACTCAGAGATTCACCATGCGTATCGCAGTCCTAGATGACGATCCGAGTCAGCTCCAATTCGTAACGGAGACGCTCACGCCTGCGGGCCATAGTTGCTACCCCTTTACCGAAGGGCGTGCACTCATTCATCGTCTGCAGCGAGAGACCTTCGATCTCGTCACGCTGGATTGGAATGTCGTGGACATGCAAGGCGACGCCGTGCTCGCGTGGATTCGCAAAAATTGCGACGCGAACCTGCCGGTGCTGTTCATGACCAGCCGTGCACACGAGAGCGACATTGTCTCGGCGCTGAATGCTGGCGCTGACGATTACGTGACCAAACCGGTTGCCGCGCCAATCCTGCTAGCCCGCGTCAGTACGCTCCTGCGCCGGACCTATCGCCAGGAAGTCGCCATCACCTCACAAGAATTCGGCGAGTACACCTTCGACCTGCAGGAAGGAAGGGTGTCCTACAAGGGCGAGCCGATTCCCCTGTCGCAGAAAGAATTCCAGTTGGCCCTGCTGTTCTTCCGGAACTTTGCACGGCCGCTCTCACGGGCGCATATCCTCGAGACCGTGTGGCGGCACATGACGGACATCCCGACCCGCACCCTCGACACCCACGTGTCGGCGGTGCGCATGAAGCTGAATCTGCGTCCGCAGAACGGCTACTGCATCGTACCGATCTACGGGTATGGGTATCGCCTGGAAAAACTCGAAGCTGTGGCGAGCGATGATGACGCGCCCTGACACGTTCGCCCGTCACATCGGGGTGGGGCTCTGCCTGGCAGCCGTTGTGGCCGCCACACTCGCCGTTCCCGCTACCGCGCAGGTCCGGACCAAGACCGAAGCGCCGACGGTGGACTACACCGTCCAGCTCAATGACACGCTCTATGGGCTTGCGTCCGAGCACCTCGTTTCACCCGGAAGCTGGGCTGCCGTCAAGAAGCTCAACCGGGTGCAGAACCCCAGACTCTTGCAACCGGACTCGACACTGCATATTCCCGTCTCGCTGCTCAAAAAATCTCCCATTGGCGCACGTGTACTCACAGTCACCGGGGAAGTCGAGCGCTTGCGAGGCGCGCAGCCGGTCGCCCTACTACGGGTCGGCCAACCCCTGACCGAAGGGGATGTCGTTCAAACGGGGCCGCGCTCTTTCACCACGGTCGAACTGTCGGATGGTTCCCACGTGGCGTTGCTGCCCAACACCAACATCGAAGTCAAGCGACTGCGCAGCCTGCAGTTGTCCAACTCGGTCGATCGGCAGATTCAACTGAATCGCGGCGAGGTCGAGACTCAGGTCTCGCCACTAAAGCCCCAAGACCGCTTCAATATCACCACGCCCTCCATCGTTGCCGGCGTACGTGGCACCCAGTATCGGGTGACTTATAACAAGGACGCCGGCAAATCGGTCGTCGAAGTGCTGGAGGGTAAGGTCGGCGTGCAGGGCAATAGCACCCCAGTTCTCGTGCCGCGTCGGTTCGGGGTGATGGCCACGGCCAATGGCCAAGTGAGCGAACCGCTTGAGCTGCTCCCGCCGCCATCGCTTGCCCGGCCGGAGCGGGTGCAAAACGGTGGGGATCTTGTCTTCGACGTGAATCCTTTGCCCGGGGCTCAAGGCTATCGCGCGACAGTGGCTACAGACGCGGGCATGCTCAATGTCATCGACGACGCCCGCTCGGACAACACCAGCGTGACGCTGTCCGATGTTGCACCGGGCAGCTATTTCGTACGTGTCGCGGCAATCGATCCGAACGGCATTGAAGGACTCAGCCGAATCTACGCCTTTGTCCGCACGGCAACGGCCCCCAACGGCAGTTCTTCCGGTAACCGTCCAAATATTGAATTCCGTTGGGCTGCGGATACGCGTGTCAACGAACCGCAGGCGTACCGCTTCGTCCTCGCAACCAATGAATGGCTGAGCAATCCCGTGCTCGACCAACACGAACTGGGCGGCACACGTCTGGAGCTGTCCGACCTTCCCTCGGGCACGTACTACTGGTCTGTGATTCCAGAGCACTTGCCAGGTGACGCGCCGCAAGGCCGGGCGCCGGCCGTGCTGTCGTTCTCGGTGGGGCAGTAAATGCTACGGACAGATCACCGCAACCCGCTGCGGAACTAGGCCTCGCCATGTTGTCCAAACTTCCGCAATTTCGGCGCGCCGAAGACAAACGTTTTCTAAAGGAGTGGATTGTCCTCGGTCTGTTCAGCCTCGCCCTGGCCCTCGCGCTGGGGTGCACGGGCGCGACCAAGTCCCTGGATCACCTGATCTACGATTGGTGGCTGCAGCAACTGCCTCGCAGCACCAATCCCGATATCGTCGTCGTAGAGATCGACAACGAAAGCATTCGGCAATTGGGCCGGTGGCCTTGGAACCGGCAGGCCCACGCAAGCGTTCTCGAGCGCATCGGTGCCGCCAACCCACGCGGCATCATCTACGACATCCTGTTCACCGAGCCCTCTGCAGACGATGACACGTTGGCACACGCCATGGCGATGGCCCCGGTTTATTTGCCCATGATCGTCGAGACGGCACGCAGCACAGAGGTCTTGGGGCAAGCGGTCCTACCGGTCGAGAAGCTGCGCAATGCCGCCGCAGGTGTCGGCCACATCAATCTGGAGGCTGATCGGGATGGCATCGTGCGAGGGGTCTCGCTCTCGCAAGGCAATTCGCAGCGCATGTGGCCGCAACTCACGTTGCCCATGTACTGGACAGACCGCGGCACCGCAAACCGCTTCCCCGCATCAGCCCTCCTGAGCGACCCCCCCCGTGGTGGTGACGACAACGTCGGATTCAAGCGCACTCCGCACATGCTGATCCCCTTTGCGAATCAATCGCAACCGTTTCATCACGTCTCCTTTGTCGATGTGCTCGAGGGCAATGTGTCGCCCACGGTGTTTCGCAACAAGTTCGTACTGGTGGGGGTCACCGCCGATGGAGTCCACGAACATCTGACCACCGCCGTCTCGAGCCGTAAGGGCTCGATGCCCGGCATTGAAGTGCACGCAAACGTACTGAACGCGTTACTCGACGGCGGCTTCATCCGGGCCGCCGGTCCTTGTATCGCCGGCGCATGGGCGGTGCTACCACTACTGCTCTTGTTTGCGGGGTTCCTCTTTCTCACTCCGCGGCAATCGATCATCTTGATGCCTTCGTTGGCACTCGCTGCCTTCGTTGCGAGCGGACTCCTGATCCACGATTGTGGGTGGTGGATCTCTCCGGCCCCAGCAATCCTCGTGCTCATCGTTGTCTATCCACTCTGGGGTTGGCGACGTCTAGAAGTTGCCATGTCGTTCATCGGTGCGGAGCTCGAGCGGCTCGCCCAGGAGCCTCAGTTCGTCAAAGATCGGCGTAGCCGCGACAAATCCACGGCTGGCCACGGTCTGGAGCGCAATATCGCCCTCATGCGCGAAGCAGCACAGCAGGTCCGCGACATGCGTCGCTTCATCTGGGACAGCCTTAACAGCCTGCCCGACCCCGTCCTCGTTGCCGATCCATCCGGCAAGATCGTGCTCGTTAACAATCCGGCCTACCGTTATCTGCTGCCGCTGACGACGGGCTCGCTTGAGGGCAAAACATTCCAAGAGTTACTCTCACGTCTGACCTTCGTCAGGACGGTCGGGAACGAAGCGTCAATCGACATACCGAGCCCACTGCACTGGGCGCAGTTGCTCGATCCCACCGTATCCGCAAACAAGGCCGTGCTGTCGCAGGGCGTCGAAGTCCGCGATGCGAACGGACATCACTTTGTCCTGCGCTACTCACGTTGCACCAACACCAAGGGCGATCTGATCGGCTGGATCGCCAATCTGGCAGACGTGACAAACCTGCACGCCGCGCAAAGCCAGCGCGACGAAATGCTGCACCTGCTCTCCCACGACATGCGGTCGCCTCATGCATCGATCGTGGCGCTGATCAAGATCGAACGTCCCAAGGCGCCAACAGCTGGACTTCGGCTGGCCTTTGACCGCATCGAACGGTACGCCCGGCGTGCCCTGGCGCTGGCCGACAGCTTCGTGCAACTGGCTGCAGCGGAGACACGGGAATACGTTTTGGAAGAACTCGACCTGGCCGACGTCCTGCACAGCGCCGTCGACGAGCTTTGGCCGCTCGCCAACGCCAAACAGATCGACATCCGATGTGAACTCGGAACTGGGGAATACGTGGCGCTGGTCGAGCCATCGATGATCGCGCGCGCGCTTGTCAATCTGCTCAACAATGCGATCAAGTACAGCCCGCCGAATACACACATCGACTGCACGATGCGTATCGCGGGAGACAGCCTCGAAGAGGTGGAATGCATCATCCGCGACCATGGCTACGGCATCGCGGAAGAACAGAAGGCGCGACTGTTCAAACGTTTTCAGCGTATGCAAGTGGCGGGACAACCCGACAGCGACGGCGTGGGACTGGGCCTGACCTTCGTCAAAGCCGTCGTTACACGCCACGGCGGCACCATTTGCTGCGAGAGTGCACCAGGCGCTGGTACTGCGATGATTATTCGACTGCCGCGTCAGCATGTCGCCGAGACTGGCATGCTCTCCAGCGCTGGTTCGCACGCCGGCTGACATCAAGAGTTGGCCGCGCATGCCAATGCACTGCGCGGCGGGGCTGTCGCACTCCTCCGGTCGCTAAAACGCGTAGTAGGGCCCCATACCGCCCGGCGTCGACTTGCCGTTGATGGCGGTGTAGACGCTCCGGCCGTAGAAGAACGGCAGCCCCCAATCGAACATACCGCTGACGTCAGCTGCTAGGCTGCTCAAAGCCCAGGAGCCCAGCAAGACCATGGCTGGCGCATTGCCCACATTAAAGTTCACCTTGGTACTTGCGCCGTTGGTGCCTAACAGCGTGGCCGAAAGCGCAAGCATGCTGGGCGGACAATAGAAGACCGTGGTACTACACGTGGTGATTGATGTGTCCTCAAAGAACAATCCGTTTGAACCGCTATCGATGAACGACCAGCTGTAGTCGGTACCGTTATAGGTGGTGCTGATCGAGTTGGACGTCGCATCAACGGCAAAGACGGTGGCACTCCCTAAGCCATTGTTGGATCGTGTACCGATACCGAACACCAGTTGCCCCGTAGCACCCGCCTGTCCCGTTGCGGGAATCGCCGGCAACTGCAGAATCACACCGTTGTTGTCCTGAGCGAAGTAGCTGACCGGATTTGCCACCTGTTGTGCCAGCGTTGCGGTCGTCGCCGTACACGTGGTGCTGGTCGGGCAGTCGTAGTACACCGAATTTGCGTTTGCCACGCAGTCCGGGCAATCCTGCGCCTGCAGACCGACACCGAGAATGCCATTGGCACCGATCAATGTTGGCGCATTCAGGTTAACCGCCCCTTGGCTCGAACAGTCAGAAGGCACCGTCGAATAGGATGAGTCGGCAATCAGCTGGACCGGCAAGGCGGACGCCGTTTCACCACCGAGTTTGACGTCTGCGGTACGTACGGAGCCCCAACTATAGCCCGATGCGAACGCGGAGCACGTGGCCAACTTGTTGCCGGCCGAGGAAGTCGACTGCGGCAGCGGCAGGCTGACCGCAGACGCCATCAGCCGCAGGCCATAGGAACCCGTATCCACCAGCACGTTATCGATGGTTTGGCAGGTGGTCGTGCCAGGGACACAGATCGTGACTGAGGCGAGCAGAACATTGAGTGCACCGTAGCCACCCGAACTCACCGTGACGGTCAGCGTATTGTTGACAGTTGGCGTTGTAGGGGTCGGTGTCGGGGTTGTAGGTGTGGTAGAACCGGTACCGGTGCCGGTCGACGTGGAAGTCGAGCCGGTGCTCGATCCAGTGCCGGAACTGCTGCTTGAACCGGCGCCCGAACTTGCGCCAGAGCTTGTGCTTGTACTGGTGGAGGAGGTCGCCTCGTTACCACCACCGCCACCGCTGCATGCGGCCACCAAACAGGCGAGCACCAGTGCCAACATCCATGAGATCTTTTGCATGGCGTCGACTCCTTATTTGAGATCTTTGATGGAGGTGCCCGTCGGCACAGCAGTGGGTAACCAGGCACGGCCAATGTAGCCGCCCATATGCCCACCTGACTGCATGACGAAGTTCGAGGCGGAGACCAGCCCCGGTCCGTTGCCGCCATGTGTCTGCCGAAACGCTTTCATGCCTTCCGTGGCCTGCGTCGTGTACGTGCCCAGGAGTTGCGTCAGATTCGGCATCGCCGGACCGCGCCAGGTCACCGCGAAGACCGTTCCGCTGCTGGAGACATACTCGCGCACCACCGTGCCGCGGGGGAGCGTCATGGTGTGCACGGTGTACTGGCTGCCCTGCGTCGCACTACGGCTCGCGCTCATGATGGCCTGGTCCCCTTTGACCGAAGCCAGGTTGCCACCGAGCGCGGCATGGCTATGTGGGCTCTGCATCAGGACCACAATGGCGAGACCTGTGCCCACCAAACTACATCTGTTCATTTTGAAACTCCCCTGATATGTCTGATCGTTCGTTCGCAGCGACCTGACCTCGTTGCCCCGAGGTGCCCCGTAGTGGGATCGACATGGCGCGCTCACTACACGCTTGCTGCGCAACTTGGCAACCGATTGATGGCCAGTTGTCTGGGAAGAAGGAACGTCAAGCGCAAACTAGCGCCGTTCTGGAGTTGACGTGGTCAGGGAATGTCAGGACCGAGGGCCACTAAGACTGTGCTCGGTATCGGCAGTCGCGGCGCGCATGAGTTGATAGCCGTGCCCCGGGACCGCCAGCAATACAAACTGACTTCCGGTGCGCAACTGCAACTTCGTACGCACAAGGGATACGTGCGTATCGATCGTGCGCGAATCCAGTCGCTCCTGATGCCAGACTGCGCGTGAGATCTGTGCGCGCGTCACGATCTGAGGCGAGTGACGGAACAGCCAAAGCGCCAGATCGAACTCCTTACGCGCTAACCTTACCGAGCAGTTGTCCCATCGGACCGTGCGTCGTGAGAGGTCGAATCTGTATTTGCCGAAGGACTCCAACCCGTCTTCCATCGGTGGTGGACTCAGCGCGCTCTGATGCAACCGCCGGCTCAATGCATCGATACTGGCACGCAGGACGTTGCCATCAAAGGGCTGCGCGAGCACCATGTCCGCACCCATCTCGAGCGCAGCGGCCCTGTCTTGCATTGCCATATCTCCGCGCGCACACACCAAAAGCGCCGTGGCCGGCCGTTCCAGCCGCGCCCATGCAAGGATTGCCTGACGCAACGCCGCCGGTACCGCCGCATCGACGATCAGGACATCGAAGGCCGTCGAACGCAGCCGCTGCAGCGAATCCGCAGCGCTGGAGAAAGACTCGCAGCAATATGCCTGCGCCTGCAGCAGCCGGAAGACACTGCCTTCCACATCACGGTGGGGCTCGACCAGTGCAATGTTCATGTCGCCGGTGCGTCGGCCGCTCGTGCCGCAACGCCTGGTTCGGAAACTCGGCCACAATTACCTCGGCCGCATATCCAGTCTGCCTACTGCGAACCGCCGGAAAAGGCGATCGCCAGCATCAGTTGGACGAATCCGTATGCGAAGCCGGCCGACAGCATGAGGATGCCCGCCGCGATGGCAACGGCTTGTACGCGATGCGTATCGATCCAATCGGCTATCGACGGTGGGTGCTTCTCTTCCATCGTCGAGCGTTGCAGATGCCACTTCAAGTCGCCCAGTCCGCGTGTACCCATGGGTTCCATCACACCCTCCCCGCTTCATCGATCTTGCGAGAAGCGTATCGACGGATCGGCCACAGGACTGTCAGGGAACGTCAGACACGCATAGCCCACAGGACCCATCGGCCTTTCATTCGTGCTTGGTCACCCAAGTAGAAGTAGGAGCACGCAGCGCCTAAGGCCCCCGAAACATACGCGTAGCCACCGTGTGTGCTGTGAACCCATCTTGCAGGCGCAAAAAAAAAAGCGCTTGTGCTTCGAATTGAGCGACACGCAACACCAACCACCAGCCTAACCAACCCTGACAGTCATGCAGAGCGTTCTTAACTAACTTTCCAGCAACGGAGCCCATCATCTCGATGGCTGGAACATGACATACACCCTTTCGCACTCCAACGCAGGCCACAGACACACATCCGAATGCGTGATGCGCAGCATCCGGGATATCTTGGTGGATATTCGCAGCGCAACCCAGGCGCTGGGGAGCAGCGCGGCGCCAGCAGATGTGCTCCAACTGCGCACGCATTGCGAAAAGGTCTTCGCAGGATTCGCACGGGCGCTCGATGTTGCAGGCTTTGCGCCTGCTGCCCGAGACGACGCCGTCCAGGCTCTATCGTGCTTCATAGAGCAAGAGATCGCCCACCACCTGAATGCGGATGCGCAGCACCTGTGGGACGTTGTGTCGGCCGAAGTGGCAACCGATCGGCGGACGCCGTCGAGCACGGAGATTCTCGAGCGCATGCGTCGCCAACTGCAGCACCCGCAACCGGACCTGCACCTGCTGGAATGCTATGCAGCTGTACTGAGACTCGGCCACGGACGTCGTACGAACGCGGGCAACGCCATTGGACTCCAGGCACTTGCAAAGTCGCTCAACACAGTGGTGGCGAAGCTTCGCGTTGCCGCCACGCAAGCAGAAGAACGAGCCTCATTTCCCAATCGGTGGATCGGGCGGCTGGAACAGTCGCCATCCTGGTTGCTGATTGGTGTTTGCAGTAGTTTGGCGCTGTGCCTGTACCGATACAGCTACCTTCTGCTGGCTCAGGGACTGTTTCATTGAGCGACGGCGCGTTGATAGCGGTTTGCAGATACAGGCAACCCTCCGAGGACATCCGCCAAGGGAACACAACGATCATGTATTTCGCATGTCATCGCTTGGTCGACACCAGTGTCTGGGCGTGCCGCGCCCATCGCTCGGGCTCCCGGTATCGACGGCGGAAACATCGCATTTTGAGCCGTGAATGGCATGCACCGGGGCCCGCGCGATGCGCCCCTCGCTGCGTACTGTCATCAGTCAATTACCGACTACCAGACCAATCCCCATACGCACCACCGTGCTGCTGCCGCCAGCGGACGAGATGCAGGCGTTGAGGCGCTCCGGCGGCAACAGCGCCGATACCCTGTACAACAGCACCCGCCCCCCCCCGCTGCGACCGCACGGGCACCGCTTGCAAGAGCCCCCACTGCTCTGCGGTTCCCGTCCGCACTGAAGAACGGATTCGCTGCGTCTGCAGCGGCCCGCTTCCCGGTAACAGGAAGCCGTCAATGCCTCCCGGCTAGGCTAGCGCCGCCGATACGCATCGCCCCATAATTCTCAATTTTCCTCAGAAGATTGCAGCCGCGTTTAAAACGGTAACTAGACTCAAACATATGTAGACGGCCATGCCGTGCGCACCCTCGAGAATCACGTTGCGCTGGTGACCGGTGGTCTCGGAGTTTCGCTTTTCTTGATTCAAATTCCCTAATCGGCCGAGTGGCGGTCCATGTAACCGCCCGGGCGACATGCAGAGCACAGACGCTGCGTTGGGGAAAGTATGTACACAGCGATCGTGCTACTGGCAGCCGTTACTCTTGGGCTGCAGACGGATTCGCCGCAGCCCAAGGAATCGACTTACGAGCCATCACCGGCGCGCCAGATGTCCGTTGTGGCCGCCTGTCGAGGGTGACCACCAGCGCCCTCTCCCAAGCTCTGATCGGAATGACCCTCCTCCGTCGGCCGGTTCAGTCCGGTGTATCGCGTGAACACGGGTCATCCGCCGTCCTCATCGCCGCATCACTCCCGGGCGGAGCATTCGCTCGCAACGACACACGCTAAGGCGACAAGTAGAGCGCCGCTGACGCGCGGGCTACCGGCTTAGACCGCCACCGCGCTAGTCGCATCCGCCTGCAGCGCGGAAACCTCGCAAGCCAGGTCCAATGGCAAGTTCTGCGTCCACCCTTCCTCGACAGGCGTCGTGAAGCTTAACCAGTCCAGCTCGCCACTGCATCGGCGGGCACTCCTGCTTGCACAAGCGAGCGATCCAGCTGAGCTTGGGTGATCTGCGCCCTATTGACGATGGCTACGACGCACCGGTGCATCGCCGGCGACATCCTCACACGCTAGCAACAGCGGGGCTTGTGGCCCGGCATGCGCTCGATCGCGACGGTGGAGGCCATGCGCTGGATCGGTGACAAGGTTACGGTGAAACGCCGTTACTACGTATCCCGCCTGCCGCCCGACTCGGCCCGCATCGCCCTCGCAGTGCGCGCCCACTGGGGCATAAAAAACGGCATGCACTGGACGCTCGATATGGCCTTCGGCGAGGACCAGTGTCTGGTGCGCGTAGACAACGCGGTGCAGAACTTCGCCCTCCTCAGGCACATCGTCGTGAGCCTGCTGCGGCAGGACAGCACGACCACGACAGGGCTGAAAAATCGCCACATGCTGGCCTGCGCCAACGACCGCTATCTAGCCCAACTCATTGGGCGGCAAGAGACCTGAGCACTTATGAGGTTTCCTGCGATGGCCCTGCTGCGCCAATGGGTCTGACATTGTCTGACAGTCGTGGTCCGCGTGATTACTTAGCATGCGTCTGCATACCCGGCTCTGTACACGAATGCACCGTCTTCCAATAAAAGTAGACAGCAGGTTGCCGCGGTTTGACCCATGCCTCTCTTCGTTCAGAGAGTAGGACTTTTGCCGCTATTTTCGGCTACGACTGCGACAGCGCAGTCGCATCTGCATTCGTGCTAGTGCCAAGCGAAATCCGCTTCTACTGCACCTGATGCGAAACAAAACAATACGAAGTGACCACGTAATCGCAGCACGGCTTTCGGCCGAAGGAAGTGCGTGCCGCGACTTCACAAAGGAGGAGTTGAAGGATGAGGAACTACAAGCCCCAGGCCGGAACTGACCTGAAACCGAATCATGCAGTGTGGCCAATGAAGACCGTCAACGCTTCACGCCTGATTCTGACGGCGTGTGCCTCAGGCATCCCGTTGATGTGCTTCTCAGAGGGGGCTATCGCTGCGTGCATCACGACGCCGGGCGTGAGCGTACAAGCTTCGGCGAGCTCTGCGTGCAGCGCCGCCGGCAGCTATACCGGTACGCAGAACAGTCCTGCGATGCTGGCGACAGGCGCCGGCGTCATTAGTGCGCCGGGCGCGGTCGTCGTACCGATGGTCGGACCGAGGGGCGCCTCCGTGCAGGGATCGGGTTCACAAATCAGTATGCTTGGTGGACTGACCCTAACCTACGCAGGCTCAGGGTCTGGCGTTCGCGGGATCGACGTGGGCAATGCGGGCGTGATCACGGAAAGCGGGCCCCTGTCGATCACCATGAATAATGGGAACAACAATATCGGCATCTACGCACAAGATCCCAACTCAATGGTCACGCTTGGCGGGGATGCCAGCATCAGCATAGGCGCCGGCTCTGCCTATGCGCCCGGCGTCCGCATTGTCTCCGGTGCCCAATTCATCGATAACGGCGCATTAACCATCCACACTGCAGGCAATAGTTTGTCCGATGCGGTAGCTGTCGGAGCCGGCGGTTCCGCGCAATTGAATGGTGCCCTCGCTCTGAATGTGAGCGGACAGCAAGCCTCAACGCTCAAGGCCACAAGCGGCGGCACCATTACCTATATTGGCAGCGCCAGTCTGAACAACACTGGCGTGAATGGCTCCGGCATTCGTGCCGTGACCGGGGCATCCATCACGGCAACAGCAACTTCGTCTACCGTGCTCCAGTCGAGTGGCCTCAACAGCATCGGTATTTCGGTGCGCGACAGTGGCTCACAGGTCAATTTGGCGGGCCCAGTATCCATCCAGGCTAACGGTACTACCCAGGCGAACACGCCCAATGGATCGACTGAACCTTATGCCGCAGGGGTTCTGGCTGATGCCGGCGGTACGCTCAACTCGACAGGCACGCTAGCCATCACGACCTCAGATGCCAGCAGCTCCGGTGTCTTGCTCCTCGGAAACAATCCATCGGTCAGCGCGACAGGAACAGGTTCAATTCATGCAGCTGGGAGTACGCTCAGCTTTCTGTCAGGAGCTGCTCAGAGCGCGAGCTTCAACGGCTTCAGCATCATTAGCGCGGCGGGCGACTTGGTCCACACAGACGCGGCCACTAGCGCATCGCTTACCTTGCTTAACTCGACGGCGACCGGCAGCAGCAACCTGGTGCAAGCGCTGAACGCCAGCAGCCTTCTCCTCACGGCCGATAACAGCACCCTCACGGGAAACGTCATATCGGACGCCACCAGCGCGGTGACACTGGGTCTCCAGAACAATTCTTCGCTCACGGGCAGCATCAATTCGGCGAGCCTGACGGTAGACAGCTCGAGCCGTTGGACGATGACCGGGAACTCCTCGCTGAATAACCTTACACTCGCAGGCACGGTCAATTTCCAGCCGTCCACGTCGAGCCCTGGCTTTGTGCCTATGAACCTCGCAGTGAACGGAAACTGGGTCGGGCAAGGCGGTAGTGTAATGACCCAGTGAAACCTGCACAGGTTAGGCGGCTAAAGCGAACGCCTCAGCCGGAGTTTTCATCTTCAGCGCCTGATGGGGCCGTCGATGGTTGTAGAACTGAATCCAATCAGCGATCGCGCGGCTGGCATGCTGCAGCGTTTCGAAGCGATGACGATGCACGCATTGCTCCTTGAGCGTGCGGATCACGCGCTCGACCATCCCGTTCTGCTGCGGGCAGTGCGGCGTGATGAACTCCTGACGCAGGCCATAGCTGCGCACCAAGGCTGTGTAATCGCGGCTCGTAAAGACTAGGCCGTTGTCGCTGCGAAGCAAGAATGGTGTCGGAACCCTTCCCAACGTACCGAATCGGGCGATCAACGCATGCTCCAACGCGCTCGACGCAGTAGTGGCGCGACCGCTGCGCGACAGATGCCAGCCCAGCAGCTCCCGCGTGTGGCAGTCGATCACCAGCGCAAGCGTTGCCCAACCATCGCGGCCGGCCCAGATCCGGCACATGTCCGTGGACCAACGCTCGTTCGGTGCCGTGGCGACTGACGGCATGGCTTGCACGCGCGGCCTGAAGCCAACTGGGCGCTTGCGAACTTGCCATCTCATCAACTGGAAGACGCGCTGGACCGTGTTCTTGTTGAATCCCAGTAGATGCGCGACCGTGCGATAGCCGAATGACGGCGACTCCTCGATCATCGCCTTGATTGGCTCCGCGAAGCGGGCCTGGACCTTCGGCGTGGACCTCACCGACCGGTAATACACAGTGCGACGCGGCACCTCAAACCAACGGCACAGCTTCGAGATCGAGACGGTAATGCCGTCGGCCTGCAGTCCCTGGCGGATCATCTCGATCACTTGTCGTCCTCGCCC
>Ga0209646_1000443_pt1 | contig 22222 bp, 20 predicted proteins | sample AraplaL_Col_mTSA_FD_184259 | JGI IMG/M metagenome (GOLD analysis project Ga0209646, IMG submission 184259) | Arabidopsis root microbial communities from the University of North Carolina, USA - plate scrape CL_Col_mTSA (SPAdes) (version 2) | ecosystem: Host-associated > Plants > Roots >...
TCAATGCCTGATGACCATAGCAAGTTGGTCCCACCCCTTCCCATCCCGAACAGGACCGTGAAACAACTCTGCGCCGATGATAGTGCTGCAACCAGTGTGAAAGTAGGTTATCGTCAGGCTAGTTATATAGAAGAGCCCCGCCCAGTGACCTGGTCGGGGCTTTTCGCATTCCGCGGTCATTTGTTCAGCGCGGCACTGCCGCGCTTCACTACTAAAAAGCCCCCTCCAGTGACCTGGTCGGGGCTTTTTTTCGTTATGGCTCTTGCAAGAGCTCGCGGTACAACGACAGCAGGTTGAGTGCTTCCTGATCCCAGCGGTATGTGTTTTCGATGGCGCGCTTGCCGTTGGCGCCCAGCTTTTCCGCCAGCGCCGGATTGGACCGCAGGAAGCTGATCGCGCGCGCGATTTCTTCCGGGTTTCCGGGATCGACGCATATCCCGCAATCGGCCGCCTCGATGATGCCGCGCCAGAGCGGAAAGCCGGAAGCGATCACCGGCAGGCCAGCCGACATGTACTCGAACAACTTGATCGGCAGCGCGTTCGTAAAGTTTGGTTCGGGATGCAAGGTGACCAGGCCGCAAAAGCTGCGCGCCATGATGGCCGCCACCCCCGCGCGGTCGACGAAACCGCACTCCTCCACATGGCGCCAACCCGGGCAAGCCGCGAGCTCGTCGCGCAGCGTTACGGAATCGAATTGCCCCGCCAGCAGCAGTTTGCAGGAGGCCAGCTCGAGCGCCTGGACGATTTGCCGGATGCCGCGCATTTCATTGATCGCACCGACGTAGCAGACGCTGTCGCGCAGCCGGCGCTCAGGGGGAGGGCCCGCCGCCAGCTCGCCGACCATCGGGTAGTTATGGATCACAGCTACCCGTCTGGCGCTGTGCCTGAACAAGGCGCCGATGTATGGCGTGGCGCCGACCACCGCAGCGCAGCGCCGCGCCGCAAAGTGTTCGACGGCGCGTGCCGCCGCACCGATGGCATGGCGCAGCGGCGCGGGTATCCATTGCTTGGACTGGATGTCGGCGCTCAAATCCTCATGCAGGTCGATGATGACTTGCTTGCCCTGCCACGCCAGCAACACGCCGTACGGAATCAACTCGGGATCGTGGACATGGTAAAGCCGGGCGTCGAGTGCCTTGGCGATCCGGTAGGTGCGCCAGGCATGGGCCAGCACACGCCGGACCCGTCCGCCGCCGGCCGGCGACAGCCGATGCAGCGTGACACCCGCGGCCGCAGCCTCCTCGGCCTGTGCCGCAGTCGCGCCGATGACCAGATGGACATCGTGCCCGGCCGCCGCCAGCGACACGCACTGCTTGCGATAGATGCGTATGTCGAGCCCGTGATGCACGGACGAGAGGTGGCAGACCTTGCTCATGCCCTGACCTCCCACCTATCCTCTTGGCTCGGCACGGCCATCGGCGCCCGCGTCGGCTTGACCAGCCACGCCAGCAGCAAGGCCTCGTCCAGCAGCTCGGGCGAGCGCGACAGGGCCGAGTCGGACAGATGCGCGTCGAGTTGCGCATCCGGTTTGAGGACGCCGCTCAAGGACGCCCGATGGTCGAAGATACGCGCGCGCAAGCTGGCGCCAAGCCCTTGCGCGATCCAGTCCTGGGTCACGTCGAAGCCGCGTTTTGTCCGGTTCAGCCGTATGTGATCCGGCACCAGGCCGCCGGTGATGCGGCGCAGGGCCCACTTGCCAAAGCCGTTGCCGATCTTGAGCCGCACCGGCAGCGCCAGCGCAAACTCGACCAGCCGGTAATCGAGGAAAGGCAGGCGGCTCTCGACGCCGCAGCCCATCGAGTTGCGGTCCTCGTAGCGCAGCAAGGTGGGCAGGCTCCAGCGCTGGATGTCGGCGATCTGGCGGTCAGATAGCGACAGATGGGACTCTCCCCACAGGTTATGCGCCTCCGCCTCCCAGGCGATCAGGCGGAACGGCTGGGCCTTGCCGTTCTGGTAGCGGGCCAGGTTTTGCATGTACATGCGCGCTTGCCGCGCCTCGTGCGCCAGCATCAGGGCCAGCGAGTAGAGCAGGCGCAGCGCACTTTCCGGCTCGCGCGTCCGCAGCGCCTCGCGCAAGGCGATCGGCATGAACTTGCGGTAGCCGGCAAAAATCTCGTCGCTGCCCTGGCCGCCGAGCAGCACCTTGAAGCCGGCCGCGCCGGCGTCGCGGAAGACGGCGTTTTGCGCAATCGGGCTGAGGCCGGAAAACGGCGCTTCCTGGAAGGCCATCGTGTTCTCAAGCATGTCGCACAACTGGTGACGGTTCCAGCGCGGCCAGACGAAGCTGACGTCGATGCCCGCCGCGTCCGACATGGCCAGGGTGGCCGGTCCCTCGGACGCGCGCGCGGCGGGCGAACCGAACGAAAACGCCCGCAGCCGCGTGGCCTGGCGCCGCGTGGCGCAGGCGATGGCCGCGGAATCGAGGCCGGCGCTGAGCGACACGGCCAGCGGCACGTCGCTGCGCAGCCTGAGGCTGATCGCGCTGTCGAGCCAGTCGCGGCATTGGTCCAGCAGCGCGGGAACGCCGAGGCCGGCCATGGCGGCACGGCGCGCGGCCACCGCCGTGGCGAGGCAGTACCAGCCGCCTTCGCTGACCTCGATGCGCCCGGCGGCGAGCTGGAACTTGACCCAGCCACCGGCCGGCACGGACGTGACGTGCTTGAACGGCGAGCCCGATAGCTCGGTCTCATAGGCCTTGTAGCGCACGCCACGGGTGCAATACGCGGTGTCGATCTCGGCGCCCACCTGTTCGGCCACGCCGGCCGCCGACGAGCCGAAGACCAGTGCGCCATCCGCGCGCCACCCCCACAGCAGGGGCTTGACGCCGAAGCGGTCGCGCACCAGCCACAGCTCGCCGCTGCGCTGGTTGAACACGGCGAAGGCGAACATGCCGTTCAAGCGCGGCAGCGCATCGGTGCCCCAGACGGCCCAGGCGCGCAGCAGTACCTCGGTGTCGCTGCCGCCGCGAAATGCTTGCCCCGCGCCACGGAGTTGCTCGCGGATCTCGCGGTAGTTGTAGATTTCGCCGTTGTAGACGATCCACCAGCCGCTGCCGGCGTCGGCCATCGGCTGCGCGCCCAGTGCAGACAGTTCGATGATCGCCAGGCGGCTGTGGGCCAGCGTCACGTGATGGGCGCCGAAGGTGAAGTGCTGGTCGCCGCGCGCATCGGGCCCACGGCGGTCGATGAAACGGAAAGCGGCGGCCAGTGCGGCGCGCCGGAGCTCCGCTCCGTCGTGGCTGATCAGTCCCCAAATGCCGCACATGGTTGGGCGCTCCGCTTCGTGATTGGTCACTCGGATCGTAGCCGATCACACTCCGGCGGGGGCGATATCGATCAACAGTGTGCGGATGAGGCTGGCCTTGGCGAAGGATTGGTTGGACCAGTCAGTCCGCTTCCATCCTGCTGACGACGTAATCGATGTGCGCCTGCATGGCGGTGCGCGCCGCTTCCGGCCGGCGCCCGCAGATCGCCAGGCAGATGGCGCGGTGTTGCTGCAGCAGCTGTCCCGAGACTTCGGTGTCGAGCTTGCGCAGGCTGGAACCGTTCAACGTGATGTGCTCGCGCAGGATGCCGAGCACGCTGGCATGCAGATGCAAAAACATGCTGTTGTGCGAGGCCAGCGCGATCGCCTCATGCAGGCGTGCATCAATTGACGCCTCGGCCGCCTGGTCGTCGTCGATGCGGGCCTGTTCCAGTCCGGTCAATAAATTGCGGATGTTCCCGTGCTCCTCGTCATTGCCGCGAAGGGCCGCGTAGTAGGCCGTCGCGCCTTCCAGCACGCGCCGGAATTCCAGCACATCGCCCAGCACGGCCGGATGGTCGGCCACCAGCTGTCCCCACGGGGAGGCCGTGCTGGTGCGCAGCTGGTCGCTGACGAAGACGCCGGCCCCAGGCCGGCTGCGCAACAGTCCCCGCGCCACCAGCCGCTGCAGCGCCTCGCGTATCGTGTTGCGCGACACCTCATATTGCTCCGCCAGCGCACGCTCGGACGGCAGGCGCGCATTGGCCGGATAGCTGCCGTCCAGCAGCGCCGTCTCCAGCTTGCGCAACACTCCCTCGACCAGTCCGCTTGTTTTCATGTGTTGCTCTCCTGTTGTCTCCGCTGGTCCAACCAATTTGCGACGGCCTTGATGCAAGGGAATTATGGAGCCTGTCCGACGAATAAGCAAAAACAGAGGAGACCTCACATGCTAGCGCGACACTATCCGCCCGGCCCGGACAAGGCCAACCCACACGTCTACCTGTTCGGCACCTGCGTGATCGACCTGTTCATGCCGGAAGCCGGGCTCGATGCCGTACGCCTGCTGGAGCGCGAAGGTCTGACGGTGCATTTCCCGCGCGGCCAAAGCTGCTGCGGCCAGCCCGCCTACAGCAGCGGCAATCCCGAACAGGCGCGTGCTGTGGCGCGCGCACAACTTGACCTGTTTTCCCAGCCCTGGCCGGTCATCGTGCCATCCGGTTCCTGCGCCGGCATGATGCGCCACCATTGGCCCGCGCTGTTCGACGACGATCCGCAGGCCGCCGCCAAGGCGCGCGAGTTGGCGGAGCGCGTCTATGAACTGAGCGAATTCCTGCTGCATGTGCTGCACGTGAATTTCGCCGAGACGTCGGCGCAGCCGGATGAGAAGGTGGTGCTGCACACCTCCTGCGGCGCGCGGCGCGAGATGGGCACGCGCGCCCACGGTGTCGCCTTGCTTGACGCGCTGCCCGGCGTAACGCGGGTGGAGCACGTCCATGAATCGGAGTGCTGCGGATTCGGCGGCACCTTCTCCCTCAAGCATGACGACATCTCCGGCGCCATGGTCAGCGACAAAATCGCCGCCGCCTGCGCCACGGGGTGCGAGCGGCTGGTCTCCGCCGATTGCGGCTGCCTGCTCAACATCGGCCACGCCGCCAAGCGGCAGGGCGCGCCGCTGCAAGTGGAGCACCTGGCCAGCTTCCTGTGGCGGCGTGTGGGAGCCGAGGCATGAACGCGCGCGAACTCATACTGGGCAAGCTGCGCGCAGCGGCGCCGGCTCCCGGCATGCCTCTGCGCGAGCTGGAAGACCGCATCAACGCACATCATGTGCGCGGCCCGTTGCGCGGGGCTACAAGCACCGAATTGGCCGACACGCTGGAACGCGTGATGACATCGGTGCGCACCGACGTGTGGCGCGTCGATGCCCACAGCTGGCCCGCGATGCTGGCGCAAAAGCTCGCGGCCGCCGGTGTGGGAAGCCTGCTGCTGGACACGGCCCGCAGTGAAGGCGCCGCGCTGGCTGCGGCCTTGCCGGCCGAAGTGCGCACCGTATCCTTCGACCGTCCGCTGGAAGGGTGGAAGAACCAGCTGTTCGCCGAAGTGGACGCCGGCTTCACCGTGGCCCGTTCCGGCATCGCCGCCACCGGCACGCTGGTGCTGGCGCCCGACGCGGGATCGCCGCGCACGGTGTCGCTGGTGCCGCCGCTGCACGTCGCGCTGGTCTATGCGAGCACGCTGCATGCTGACCTGCACGCGGCGATGCATGCCGAAGCCTGGAGCGCCGCCATGCCGACCAACCTGGTGCTGGTCTCCGGCCCGTCGAAGACTTCGGACATCCAGCAGACACTGGCCTATGGCGCGCACGGCCCGCGCGCGCTGTGGGTGTTCATCATCGATGATACTGCAGGAGCGGCAGCATGAACGCCCCCATGCACTTCATGCCGCCGGCCGATTTCCGCGCCCGCGTCAGCGACGCGCTGCAGGATACCAAACTGCGCGGCAGCATGCGCGGCGCGATGGACTTCCTGCAGGACAAACGCCGCGCGCAATTCCCCGACGGCGATGAGCTGGAGCAGCTGCGCGACCTGGGCGAAGCGGTGCGCCAGCACGCGCTGGCCCATCTGCCGGAACTGCTGGTGCAGTTCGAAGCGAAGCTGCAGGCGGCCGGCGCCCACGTGCACTGGGCCGCGAACGCCGACGAAGCCAATGCCATCATCCTTGAAATCGCCCAGCGTCGCGGTGCGCGCAGCATCATCAAGGGCAAGTCGATGGCGAGCGAAGAGGTGGAGCTGAACCACCACATGGCGCAGCATGGCATCGACTGCATCGAATCCGACATGGGCGAATACATCGTGCAGCTGGCGGGCGAGAAGCCGTCGCACATCGTCATGCCGGCGGTGCACAAGACGCGCGCCGACATTGGCGCGCTGTTCGAACGCCACATCCCCGGCACGCCGTACAGCGAAGACGTCGATACGCTGATCCAGGCCGGCCGGCGCGCGTTGCGCCAGGCGTTTGCCGACGCCGACATCGGCCTGTCCGGCGTGAACTTCGCGGCGGCCGATACCGGCACCCTGTGGCTGGTCGAAAACGAAGGCAACGGCCGGCTGTCGACCAGCGTACCCGATGTGCACATCGCCTTGATGGGCATGGAAAAAGTGGTGGCAAAGCTGGAGCACATCGTGCCGCTGGCCAGTCTGCTGACACGCTCGGCGACCGGGCAGGCCATTACCACTTACTTCAATCTGATCACCGGACCGCGACGTGCCGGCGAAATGGACGGGCCGCGTGAACTGCACGTGGTGCTGCTCGATAACGGCCGTACGCAAGCCTACGCCGACGAGCAGCTGCGCGCCACGCTGCAGTGCATACGCTGCGGCGCATGCATCAACCATTGCCCGGTTTATGCGCGCGTGGGCGGCCACGCCTATGGCACCACCTATCCCGGCCCGATCGGCAAAATCATCTCGCCGCACCTGCTGGGCCTTGAAGCGACCGCCGACCTGGCGACCGCCTCCAGCCTGTGCGGCGCGTGCGGCGAGGTGTGCCCGGTACGCATACCGATACCGGCCTTGCTGGTGCGCCTGCGCACCGAGGCCAATCGCGATCCGGCGCAGGAAGTCGAGAACGCGCTGCGCGGGCAGGGTGCCAGCTTCAGTCGCAGCGAGCGGCTGGTGTGGCGATTCTGGAGCGGCGCTTTCGCGCGGCCAAGCGTGTATCGCTGGTTCCGCTGGGCCGCCACGCGGTTGCGCGCCTTCGCGCCACGCAACCAGTTGGGATGGACCCGTCACCGCGAGCCGCTCAAACCGGCCGCGCGCAGCCTGGCCGACCTGCTGAGGGAAAGGGGGCAGGCCGAATAGCGTCGCATCTTTTAGCTCTGCAAAAAAATATTTTTACTCTTGGAGGAGACCACTATGCAAACCTGGAATCAGATATATGCGCCGCTAGGCAGCTTGGGGCTATCGGCCCTGGTTGCCGCCGTGCCGATCATTTTCTTCTTTCTCGCGCTGGCAGTGCTGCGCATCAAAGGCCACGTCGCCGCCGCCGTGACGCTGGCGCTTGCGCTGGCAGTCGCCATCTTCGCCTACGGCATGCCGGTGCCGCAGGCGCTGGCCGCTGCGGGCTACGGCTTCGCCTACGGCCTGTGGCCGATCGCCTGGATCATCGTCACCGCAGTGTTCCTGTACAAAGTCGTCGACCGCACCGGCCAGCTCGAAATCATCCGCGCCTCGGTTCTGTCGATCACCGATGACCAGCGCCTGCAGATGCTGCTGATCGGCTTCTCGTTCGGCGCCTTTCTCGAAGGCGCGGCGGGCTTCGGCGCGCCGGTCGCGATTACGTCGGCGCTGCTGGTGGGCCTGGGCTTCAATCCGCTGTACGCGGCGGGCCTGTGCCTGATCGCCAACACGGCGCCGGTGGCATTCGGCGCGATGGGCATTCCCATCATCGTGGCAGGGCAGGTCACCGGCATCGACGCCATGCACATCGGCGCGATGGCTGGCCGTCAGCTGCCGCTGCTGTCGCTGGCGGTGCCATTCTGGCTGGTGTTCATGATGGACGGCACGCGCGGCATCAAGGAAACCTGGCCTGCGGCGCTGGTGGCCGGCGGCAGCTTCGCCGTGACGCAGTACATCACCTCCAACTTCATCGGCCCTGAGCTGCCGGACATCACCTCCGCGCTGGTCAGCCTCGGTTCGCTGACGGCGCTGCTGAAAGTATGGCAGCCAGCCAGCGCCAAGGCCGGCGCCCGCAGCACCATCTCGATGGGCGGCGGCACGGCGGCGTTGGCTACCTTCGGCGGCGGCCCGGCGACCGGCTCCGCACCACGCATCCGCAAGCAGTCGCCATACAGCACCGCGCAGACGGTGCGCGCGTGGGCGCCGTTCGGCATCCTGACCGCCATCGTCACCGTATGGAGCCTGCCGCAGTTCAAGGCGATGTTCGCCGGCAGCGGCGCGCTGGCCGGCACCGTGATGAAATTCCATGTGCCGTACCTGGACCAGATGGTCGTCAAGATGACGCCTATCGTCGCCGCGCCCAAGGCTTATGAGGCGGTCTTCAAGCTGGACCTGCTGTCGGCCGTCGGCACCGCGATCCTGTTGTCTACCTTGGTCTCGATGGCGCTGCTGCGCTTCAAGCCGATGGCCGGCCTGCGTGCGCTGGGCGATACGGTGGTTGAGCTGCGCCGGCCCATCCTGTCGATCGGCCTGGTGCTGGCGTTTGCGTTTGTCGCCAACTACTCCGGCATGTCGTCGACACTGGCGCTGGTACTGGCCGGCACCGGCGCTGCGTTCCCGTTCTTCTCGCCGTTCCTCGGATGGCTGGGCGTGTTCCTGACCGGCTCGGACACTTCGTCGAACGCCTTGTTCTGCTCACTGCAAAACACCACGGCGCACCAGATCAACGTCTCCGACACCTTGCTGGTGGCGGCCAACACCACCGGCGGCGTGACCGGCAAGATGATCTCGCCGCAGTCGATCGCCGTCGCCTGCGCGGCGACGGGATTGGTGGGACGCGAATCCGAGTTGTTCCGCTTTACCCTCAAACACAGCCTGCTGTTCGCCACCATCGTTGGCATCATGACGTTGCTGCAGGCGTATGTATTGACGGGGATGGTGCCGCACTGACGCCCGGCACCGCGCGCTCAGTTGTTCATGCGCTGGGTGTGCGTCCACTGGTGGTCGGACGCGGACACCGCCGAGCTGTAGGTGCGGTAGGTCTGGCCTTCGCCCGGCCACGGGTTCATGATGTAAATGTAGTTGACCCCGTTGTAGGTTTCATAGCCGCGTCCAACCATGATGTGGCCACCGCCGCCGGTCCAGCCGTAGCGCATCACGAACGGCCGGTTGGCGTTGATGTCGGCCACCACGCTGCTCCACGACGAGGCGTAGTTGTAGGCCGTGTTGGACACACCCCACGCGCGCAGGATGTTCTGCACGCTGCCATTGCTGCCGTACATATTGTTGGGCTGGTTGGCCCAGCTGTTCCAGTCGAAGGTCGAATTGCCGCAGGCGTAGTTCAGGCCGAAGGCCCAGTTGACGATCTGGCACTGGCTGGGCGATTGTCCATAGTAGTTCAGCACGGCCTTGCTGGAGCCGGCCCAGCACCACTGGCTGTGCTCCTGCGTGACCAGCGGCACGTTCAGCGTTCTCCACTGTGCGAAGGCGGACGGCAGCATCGCCAGCAGGCCGGCGCTCAATATCAGGCTATTTAATTTTTTCATGTGAGTCTCCTTGTCCCGCGCTGCTTAGCGCGTGCTATCCAGATTTTTTTTGACCGCCACGCGCAGCGGCTCTAGCAGGTCGCTCGCGTCGACCAAGCCGTCGCCGGCGCCTTTGCGTTGCAGCAGCAGCGACTGGCGCGCCGAATGCAAGGGCGCGAAACGCACCGCGCCATTCTGGGCGGAGCTCACTTCCAGGAAATCGGATTGGGCCTGGTAGATGCGCAGCACGCGCACGTTCGAGCGCTCCGCGTTGGCGTAGGCGCCCATGGCGGCGTCGAGATCCTTGGCCATCACCGAGGCGCCATAGGCCACCGTCTCCCATTTTCCGTTGACCTGTTCGACCGTGGCCAGGCCGATCGGCTGGTCGTGGAGGGTGATGACGAAGCGCCAGATGCCGGTCGGCCTGGTCATGGCCTTCATCTCGCGGCGGCCGGCCAGCAGGTCGGTCGGATCGATGGTGTAGATGGGGAAGCCGTAGGCGATGCGGGCGTCCTTGAGGTCCTGCACGTCGGCCACTTCCAGCGGGAAGCCTGGCGGCGCGCTGCCGGCATGGTTCTGCACCTGGTATTGGACGAACTGGGCGAAATCGCGCCGGACGGCGTTGGCGGCGCCGTCGCGCTGCGATTGCGGCGATGCGCTGAGTTGCGCGGCCTGCGCGGTCTGCGCGTACAGCGTCGGGCTGGACAGGGCCAGGCAGCTTGCGGCGGCCAGGCCAAGTAAGATTGAAATGCGCGGCATGGTATCGGTCTCCTCTTGCGTTGTTATGGGGTGATGCGGCAGCCATTCTAGGTAATCCAAATTGCAAGTTTGTCGTTTTTGAACAATTGAGACAGATGCTCCGAGTCTTTTGCGTTTCTTAACAATCGAAAGTCGCTGGCGGATGATGTGACGTATTGCAACGTGTCATCACAATTGCTGTCCACGGCCAGATTTGGGTTGTATTATTAAGTCCATCGTCATGTTCAATCCACAGAGGTGCATTCATGTCAGAAGCAAAAAAATATCGTCTGGTCACGCGCAGCGATTTCGACGGGCTGGTGTGCGCAGTCCTGTTAAAACACCTGAATATGATCGATGAGATCCTGTTTGTGCACCCGAAGGATATGCAGGACGGTAAGATCGCCATCAGCGACAATGACATCACCACCAATCTGCCGTTCGTGCCGGGTGTGCATCTGGCCTTCGACCACCATTTATCGGAAACCATCCGCAATACGGGCGAGCGCAAGAACCATGTGATCCATCCGGAGGCGCCGTCGGCCGCGCGCGTGGTGTACGACTACTACGGCGCCGAGAAGGCTTTCCCGGCTTCCTGGCACGACATGATGGTGGCGGTGGACAAGGGCGATGCCGCGCGCTTCAACGAGCAGGAGGTGCTCAATCCGGAAGGCTGGGATCTGCTGAACTTCCTGATGGATGCGCGTACGGGCCTGGGCCGCTTCCGCGAGTTCCGCATTTCGAACTACAACCTGATGATGGACTTGATCGACTATTGCAAGAATCATACGATCGACGAGATCATGGCCTTGCCGGACGTGAAGGAGCGCAAGGAGCTGTACTTCGAGCATGCCGAGAAGTGCAAGGAGCAGATTCGCCGTTGTGCGACCGTGCACAAGAACCTGGTGGTGCTGGACCTGCGCGACGAGGAGATCATTTACGCGGGCAACCGGTTCATCATCTATGCGATGTATCCGCAGACGAATATCTCGATCCACGTGCTGTGGGGCTTGAAGAACCAGAACACCGTGTTCGCGACCGGTAAGTCGATCCTGAACCGTACGTCCAAGACCAATATCGGCGCGCTGATGCTGGAGTATGGCGGCGGCGGGCATGAGAATGCCGGGACGTGCCAGGTGGATAATGAGCGGGCGGAAGAGGTGCTGGAAGCCTTGATTGCCCGGATCAACTCGGAAGGATAAAAAAAGGCGCTCTGACGAGCGCCTTTCTCTTATGCCTCTTCCTTTTCGGGAAGGGCAATCTGGTTGTCCGTGCTGAACTGGTAGTCCTTGAACACGTGCTCGGCGGTGAGCAGCTGGTACTCGCCGTCCGCCTTCTTGTGCGTGGTGTCCTTCAGGCGGTAGGTGTAGTGGCCGCAGGTCCAGCAGTTGAAGTTGCGCATGTGGGTGCACAGGCAGGTCTTGTCCATGACCACGATGTTCTTCTCGGTCGGGTGCGCCGCCACTTCGCGGTTGTACGAGTTGATGTAGGCGCAGTTGCCGGTCGCGTCCAGCAGGTAGCCGTACGATTCGCAGCCCGGACGAATACCCGCGCCGATGGCCGGCGTGCTCTTGAGCATGCGCATCGGATAGCCGGTCGGCGAGATGCCGTTGACGATGATGTCCTCTTCCGACGCCTTGAAGTATTCCTGCTTGACCTTGGCCGGCAGGCCGCACTCGTTGGTGACGGTGAAGCGGGTCGCCACCTGCACGCCCGCCGCGCCCGCTTCCAGGAAGCGCACCGCGTCGCTGCCGGTGAAGATGCCGCCGGCCGCGATCAGCGGGATGTCCAGGTTCTCGGCCTTCAGGTAGTCCAGCAGTTCCAGCGTGATGGTCATCAGGTCGTACTCGGCCCAGTCCATGCCGAAGCCCAGGTGGCCGCCGGCCAGCGGGCCTTCGACGATGATGTAGTCGGGCAGGCGGTCCAGCTTGGCGTTCTTGCGCAGGAAGATTTGCAGCGCGCGCACCGACGAGACGATGATGCCCAGCTTGGCTTCGCGGAAGCGCGGGTGGTCGGCCATCAGCGCGAACGAGCCGAAGTGCAGGCCGGCCGACAGCGTGATGCCGTCGACGCCGGCGTCCAGCGCCGCGTTCAGGCGGGTGCGCAGGGTTTCGCGCGGGCCGTTCATGGTCAGCTTTTCCATGCAGTTGACGAAGATCAGGCCGGGGCCTTTTTTCGCCGCCATGGTGGCGCCGATGTGGCGGCGCTGCGCGTCGGCCAGGCGTTCCAGGTCGAACTGCACCACGGACTTGTCCATGTTGTTGATGTTGAACTTGTAGAGCTTGGTCTTGTCCTTGACGAAGCTGGTGTCGAACTTGCGGTCCGATACGTCTTCGACCATGGCATCCGAGATGTGGCCGATGCCGCCCAGGCGCGCCGCTTCCAGCGCCAGCTCCGAGGTCGAAATATCCACTCCCATTCCGCCGACCATGATGGGCACGTACTCGTTTTTGCCAAATCGCAGGCGGAAATCATCAACACGTTTCATTGCTATCCTTAGACTACCGTAGTGGTTGCCGGGCAAAAAGCCCGGCGCTATGCGTGATATGCGGTCGCGCGGCAGTACACCTTGCATGGAGCCGGTTCGATTCTACTCCATGTGTACTACAGCATTGTGACGCCGCGGCGGGCGTCGCGCGAGGGATCAGTCGCGGAAGTTGTTGAATTCCAGCGGCATGTCCGGCACGTCCTTGCGCAGCATGGCCATGGCCGCTTGCAGGTCGTCGCGCTTGGCGCCGGTGACGCGCACGGACTCGCCCTGGATGCTTGCTTGCACTTTCATCTTGCTGTCCTTGATGACGCGCACGATTTTCTTGGCGTCATCGGATTCGATGCCGTTCTTGACCTTGATCACTTGCTTGACCTTGTCGCCGCCAATCTTCTTGATATCGCCGTCTTCCAGGAAGCGGACATCCACTTTGCGCTTGGCCAGCTTGTTGGTGAGCACATCGCGCACCTGCTGCAATTGGAATTCGGAATCGGCGACAACGGTCAGTTCGTTTTCCTTGTGCTCGACCGAGGCGCCCGTACCCTTGAAATCGAAGCGGGTGGCGATTTCTTTTTGAGATTGCTCGACGGCATTCTTCACTTCGATCATATCGGCTTCGGAGACTACATCAAACGACGGCATAACTATTTCCTTTTCGTGTGGCATGCAGCATGCATTCAAATCCGCTGCATCAAAGACTGACATTTTAACGGACAACCGGCCCAAACCCGCCATATCGACGCTGGTTTTTTGCTTGTTTCGCTCTATAATCGATGAAATTTCCCAGGTTTTTCCTCCATGCATCCACAGTCAGCCATCCAGTACCAGTTCCCACTTCAATCCCTCAACACCTTCGGCATCGCGGCGAGCGCGCATGCGTATTTGCGTGTGACGAAAACAGAGCAATTGCTCGGCGTTTTTGCCGATGCCGCCTGGGTTTCTTTGCCGAAGCTGGTGCTGGGCGGCGGCAGCAATCTGCTGCTGACGGGGGACTTTCCCGGCTTGGTGCTGCACATCGCGCTGCAGGGCCGCGAGGTGCTGGCCGATGATGCGGATCACCATTACGTGCGTGCGGCGGCCGGCGAGAACTGGCATGAGTTTGTGCAGTGGACTTTGGCGCAAGGCTTGGGCGGTCTGGAGAACCTGTCGCTGATACCGGGCACGGTGGGCGCGGCGCCGATCCAGAACATCGGCGCCTACGGCCTTGAGACCAAGGATGTCTTCCACAGCGTGACCGTGTTCGATCCGGCCAGCGGCGCCACCCGCACGATGGATGCCGCGGCCTGCCGCTTCGGTTATCGCGACAGTATCTTCAAGCAGGACGGCGGCCGTCACCTGATCATCCTCGATGTGTGCTTCGTGCTGCCCAAGCAGTGGCAGCCCAACCTGCGCTATGCGGAACTGGCGCAGGCGCTGGCGGAGCAGGGCATCGCCGCGCCGTCGGCGCAGCAGGTGGCCGACACGGTGATCGCGATCCGCCGCCGCAAGCTGCCCGATCCTGCGGTGATCGGCAACGCGGGCAGCTTCTTCAAGAATCCGGTGGTGACGGCGGCGCAGTGCGCGGCGCTGCTGGAGCGCTTCCCGGCGCTGGTGCATCACGCGCAGCCGGACGGCAGCGAGAAGCTGGCGGCGGGTTGGCTGATCGATCAATGCGGATGGAAGGGGCGCAACCTGGGCGCGGCGGGCGTGTACCCGAAACAGGCGCTGGTGCTGGTCAACAATGGCGGCGCGAAGGGCGCCGACGTTGTGGCGCTGGCGCGGGCGATCCAGGCGGACGTGCAGGCGCGCTATGGCGTGCTGCTGGAGCCGGAGCCGGTGTTCATTTAAAAATGGCGGGCGCGCGGCCCGCCATGCCGGGTGTCAGCCCAAATGCGTTAGCCGAAGTGGCAAACGTAATCGACTGTCTCCACGGTCTCGATATCGAAGCTCGAATTGCTGCCCACCTTGAACTCCTGGCCTGCCGCGTAGGTCTGCCATTCGCTGGCGCCGGCCAGGCGCACCTTGCACACGCCGCCGATGATTTCCATCGTTTCCGGCGCGCCGGTGTTGAAGGTCAGGCTGGAAGGGAAGATCACGCCGACGCTTTTCTTGCTGCCGTCGGCGAAAATCACATTGTGCGAAACGCATTTGCCGTCGAAGTAGATATTCGATTTCTTGACGACGCTGACTTGATCAAATTGAGCACTCATACTGCTGTTTTTCCTTGGTTCGATGCGGAGGGAGGACCAGGCGGCTCGGCCGCGCTCATCACGCGGTTACGGCCGCCACGCTTGGCGGCATACAGGGCCTGGTCGGCTTGGTGGATCAACTGCTCGATGCTGGAGGAGGGCGACGGCACCACGCAGGCCACGCCGATCGACATGGTCACGGTGGAAAATTCGGTCTCCGCCTGCGGGTTCTCGATGGCCAGTTGTTCCAGGTGGCGGCGGCACGACTCGGCCACGATCAGTGCCCCAGTCAGTGGTGTCTCCGGCAGGATAATGGCGAATTCCTCGCCGCCGTAGCGCGCGGCCAGGTCGGCCGGTCGCTTGAGGTGTTCGGTTAATACGGCGGCCACTTTTTTCAGGCACAAATCGCCCGCCTGGTGGCCGAAGCTGTCGTTGTAGCGCTTGAAGAAATCCACGTCGCACATCAACAGCGTCAAGGGCTGCTTGTCGCGCTGGCCGCGCTGCCATTCCACGCGCATGCACTCGTCGAAGCGGCGGCGGTTGGCGATGCCGGTCAGGCCGTCGAGCGCGGCCAGCTTTTGCAGTTCCAGATTGGCGTCGGCCAGCCGCTGCTCGCTCTCGCGCAGGAAGCGGAAGGCCTGGTCGCGCTGCAGGCGGCTGACATGCGCGCCCGAATGGTAGCGGATGCGCGCCAGCAGTTCCAGCTGGTCCGGCAGCTTGACCATGTAGTCGTTGGCGCCGGTGGCGAAGCTGTGCGCCTTGAGCTTGGGGTCTTCCTTGGCCGAGAGGACGATCACCGGCACATGCCGCAGTTCCTCCTGCGCGCGGTACTGCTGGATCAGCGCGAAGCCGTCGACGGACGGCATCACCAGGTCTTGCAGGATCACGGTCGGCTGCCATTTCAGCGCGCTTTGCAGCGCCTGCGAGGCGTCGCTCACGGCGTGGAATTCGATGTCGTCCTGGCCGCTCAACATGCGGCGCACCGCTTCGATGATGATCAACTGGTCGTCCACCAGCAGCACACGGGCCTTGAACGCCGTCAGCGACTGCTCTGTATCTGCTGCGATTAAGTGTGCTTCTGACATCGGTGTTCTCTTTAAATGCCACTCGGGCGGCAGACCGAGGATATCAGGAGCCGCTACCCAAGGTATTGCGCAATATCGGCCCGATTTTCGCCAGAGCCAAAATCATCTGCGCCGCATCCAGCTCGGCGGCGGCGCGCGGCATGCCGTAGACGGCGCTGCTGGCCTGGTCCTGGGCGATGGTGAGCTGGCCGGCGCGGCGCATCGCCAGCAGGCCTTCGGCGCCGTCGCGGCCCATGCCGGTCAACAGCACGCCCACCGCCTCGCCCTTCCAGTGCTGCGCCACGCAGCGGAAAAACACGTCGACCGAAGGACGGTAGGCGTAGTCCTTCGGATTCGCATCGTAACGTAATCGATTGTTTTGATCCAGCGTTAAGTGGTCGTTGCTCTTGGCGACAAGGACGGTGCCGGCCACCAGCTCGTCGCCATCCTCGGCGGAGCGCACCGGCATTTCCAGGTGCTCCCCCAGCCAGCGGGCGAAATTGTCGGCGAAGTTCTGGTCGATGTGCTGTACCACCACGATGGCGCAGCCGCGCGGCGGCTTCCAGCCGGCCAGCATCTTCGCCACCGCCATCGGTCCGCCGGTGGAGGCGCCGATCGCCAGCAGCGACGTGACGCGCTGCGGCGCGTCGGGCGTCTCGGCGCCGTGATGGCTGCCATGGTTGCCATTACCGTTGCCGTTGGCGTGGGCGGCCGTCTTCGGCATCATCGCCTGGTTGCCGCCGCTGTGGCGTATCAGCTTGTCCATCGTGCGGATCTTGGCCAGCAGTTCCAGGTCGCCGTCCGGTTTCCCTTGCAGTACCGGGGTCGCCGTCACATCGAGCGCACCGGCGCCCAGCGCGCGGAACACCTGGTTGACGTTGTCTTGCGGCCGGCCGGTCACCACCAGGATGGCGCACGGGCTTTGTTCCATGATCTGGCGGGTCGCCTCGACGCCGTCCAGCTCTGGCATGTTCAGGTCCATCAGGATCAGGTCGGGCCGGTTTTCCGCGCACATGCGCACCGCCTCCGCACCGGTGCGGGCGATCCACAGCACCTGGTGTTCCGCGGTGCTGGCCACTACCCGCCGCAGCGCTTCGGCTGCCATGGCGACGTCGTTGGCGATGGCGATCTTCATATCCGGGCCTCTCCAATCAAATCGTTGACCGCGTCGAGCAGCGTCTCGTCGTGGAAGCTGCCCTTGGTCAGGTAATAATCGGCGCCGGCCGAGAGCCCGCGTGCGCGGTCTTCGGGGCGGTCTTTGTAAGAGACTATCATGACCGGCAGTTTGTGCAGGTGAATGTCCTTTTTGATCAGCGTGACCAGTTCGATGCCGTCCATGCGCGGCATGTCGACGTCGGTGATCACCAGGTCGTAGTCGCCGCTGCGCACGACGTTCCAGCCATCGATGCCGTCGATGGCGATATCGACCAGGAAGCCACGGCCCAGCAGCAGCTTGCGCTCCATCTCGCGCACGGTGAGCGAATCGTCGACCACCAGGATGCGCTTGGTCTTGCGGCGTCCGGCCTGGTCGGACCTGGTCAGCTGATGCAGGCCGCCTTCGTGCAGCAGCTTGTCGATCGACAGCAGCAGGTCCGGCACGTCGAGGATCAGCACCGGCTCGCCGTCGTCGAGCAGGGCGGCGGCGGAGATGTCGCGCATCTTGCCGAAGGTGGGATCGAGCGCCTGCACCGCCAGGCTTTGCTCGCCGCGTATGGCTTGCACCACCAGCGCGTAGCGGCGCGCGCCCGTGCCGATGACCACCACCGCCAGCTCGTCGCTGCCGGCGTCGGTGTCGCCCAGCTCCAGCACCTGCGCGGCCGAGACCAGCCCCAGATGCTCGCCACCCAGATCGAAGAATTGCTTGCTCTCCAGCGTGTGGATGGCGGCGCGCGGCACCTTGGCCACTCGCTCCACCTGCACGATGGGCACGGCGTAGGCCTCGCCCTTGATGTCGACCACCAGCGCGCGCACGATCGATTGCGTCAGCGGCAGCGTGATGCAGGTGCGGAAGCCGACACCCAGTTCCGATTCGATGCGCACGGTGCCGTTCTGCGCGCGGATGGTTTCATGCACGATGTCCAGGCCGACGCCGCGCCCGGAAATCTCGGTGGTGCTTTCCTTCAGGCTGAAGGCCGGCAGGAACAGGAACTCCAGCAGCTCGGCGGGCGACAGAGAGGCCGCCATCTGCTCGCTGGCCATCTTGCGCTCCACCACCTTGGTGCGGATCCTTTCCAGGTCGACGCCGCGGCCGTCGTCGCTGATCTCGATACTGAGCATGCCGGCACGGTGTTTCGCCTCCAGCACGATGGTGCCGGCGCCGGGCTTGCCGGCGGCGGTGCGGCCGGCCGGCGTGTCCATGCCGTGGTCGACCGAGTTGCGCAGCATGTGGTTGAGCGGGCTTTCGATCTTCGCCAGGATGTCGCGGTCGACCAGCGTGTCCTCGCCGATGATCTGCAGCTGCACGTCCTTGCCCATGCCGCGCGCCAGGTCGCGCACCATGCGCGGAAAGGCTTGCACACCGTCGCGGAAAGGGCGCATGCGCAGCGTCAGCACCTCGTCCACCATGCTTTGCGAAACGCCCAGCAGGCGGCGCTCGTAGGCTTCGATGTCGGCGATGTGCTCAAGGACGAACTGCTTGAGCGGGTGGGTCTTTTGCAGCGCCAGCAGGGACTTCTCTTTCAGGCCGGCGTCGCTGCTGTTGGCGATCGCCTCGTGCAGCTGTTCCACCAGCGCGAACAGGCTGCTCTGGTTGCGCTTGAAGCGCTGCAGGTCCTGGATGAAGGGATGCATCTGGTGCGCGTTGATGCGCGACTCGCTGGCCAGCGACAGCAGGCGGTCGAAGTTCTGCGCGGTCTTCAGTACGGCCGGTGCACGCGGCGCGGCGGGCGGCGCTTCCTCGGCCGCAGCGGGGGCGGGCGCGGCTTCGGGGGCGGGCGGCGTGGCGGGCTGCATCTGCGGCGGCGCTGGTGGCGGTGCCGGTGCCGGCATCGGCGGCGCGGGCGGCGCCAGGTTCGCCGGCTCGGGCAGGAAGGCGATGTTGGCGATGGTATCCAGCGTCTTCCTGATCAGCGTCGCGTTGGCGGCCAGCCAGCCTTCGACGCCGCTGTCCTGCAATCGCGACAGCTGCAGTATCAGGTCGACGCCGGCCAGCAGCGCGTCCACGCGGTTGGGCGTGAGCGCCAGCTTGCCGCGCTGCGCGGCGACGAAGGCGTCCTCCATGCCGTGCGCCAGCTGCACCACCACGTCCAGGCCGACGATGGCGGCCGCGCCCTTGATCGAGTGCGCCGCGCGCATCATCGATTCGACGGCGCCGGCGTCGTCCTTCAGACGCTCCATGGCCAGCAGGCCGTCGGTGAGGATCTGGGTCTGGCTTTCGGCCTCCATGCGGAACAGGTCCAGCATGGAGAACTGGCTCAGGTCTCCGTTGTTATCCTGGCTCATCGCAGCGACCTCGCAAGTTGGTGGCCGATCAGCGCCGCATCGAGCACGCCGATATGCATGTCCTGATGCGCTATCACGCCCGACAGGAAGCGCGACAGGCCCTTGTTGATGGTGGCGGCCGGCGCCTGCACGGACTTGGTGGCGTAGCGCAGGATGCCGTGCAGGTCGGCCACCGGCAGCGCGTAGGCCTGGTCGTCCCATTGCGTGAGTAGCAGGCGCGCGAAGGTGTGGTGGCCGGTGGCGATGTCTTCTTCGCTTTCGTCGATGCCCAGCAAGGCCGCCAGCGACATGCAGGGATACAGCGTCCCGCCGACGTTGACGATGCCGCTCAAGCCGGGTTCCGTGCGGTGCGGCAGGCGGTGCGGCTTGGCCCGTGGCGCCACCGAGACGAACATCCTGGTCGGCAGCGACAGCCATTCGCGGCCGATTCGGAACACCAGGCAGGAGGCGTCCAGCTGCTGCGTGCCGGCGGCGGCCTGGCGGAAGTGGGCGGCCCATTCCTTTTTGTAGTCGTCGCCGACCACGCGTTGCAGGTTGCGCTGGGCCGCGCCGGCGTACACGTCGCAATTGCGGCAGTGGACCGCCTGCTCGAGCTTCTCGCAGCTTTGGTCGCCGATGACGCCGATGCGGTTCCAGCAGTCGTCGATGCTGGCGATGGCGATGGGTGAAGTGGTCGTGTTCATGGTCGTTCGCCCTTATGATCCTTGCTGGCGTTTGTAGACGCGCGCGGCGCGGGCCTTGAGCGCGGCAGCCGCTCCGGGATCGTTGTTGGTCTCGGCCAGCAGCGCCAGGTGACACAGCGCTTCATAGTGGTCCGGTTGCAGGTAGATGCAGCGCTTCCAGTAGTCCTCGGCGAGCTTGCGCTTGTCCGTCAGTTCGTTGACCAGGCCGAGGATGAAATACGCCTCCGCCGAGTCGGGCGCTTGCGCCAGGTGGTCGCGGCTTTTGTTCTCGGCTTCCTTCAGTTGCCCCAGGTCGGCCAGCTTGCGGGCTTCGGCCAGCAGGCCGGTGTTGAGCGGCGCGGCGGCGGGCGCGGGCACCGGTACTGGCACCGGCGCGGGCAAGCGTTCGCCCCTCGCTGGCTGATTGGGCGCCGGCGGAGGAGGAGTGCGGCGCACGCTGCGCGGGGCCGCCTTGGGAACCGCCTGGACGGCGGGCGCCGGCCGCGCGGCCTCCTTCTTCAAGCCGAACGACTGCGGGTGCTGGATCGGCGCAAAGCCGTGCTGGCAGAACGACGGCACTTCGGCGTAACCGGCGAACAGCAGGCCGTCCGCAGCCAGCAGGGCTTCCAGCTTGGCGATGGCGGTCCTGGTGGTCTGCTTGTCGAAATAGATCAGCAGGTTGCGGCAAAAGATCACGTCGTAGTAGCCCGTCCGCGTACCGAGGTCGAACTCCAACAGGTTGCCCTGTTTGAAGCGCACCTGCTGGCGCAAGGCGTCGTTGATGCGGTAGTCCTCGCCGTCGGGAGTGAAGTGGCGGTCGCGGAAGGCCAGGTCCTGGCTGCGGAAGGCGTTGCGGCTGTACACGCCGCTCCTGGCGCGCTCCACGCAACCGGGGCTGATGTCAAAGGCGTCGATGATATAGCCGTCGCGCCGCACGCCGGCGTCGGCCAGCACCATCGCCATGGTGTACGGTTCCTCGCCGCCGGCGCAGGGGATGGACAGGATGCGCACCATGCGGTTGGTGTCGCGGGCCAGGCGCGCGCGGACGAATTCGACGGCGGCCTGGAAGGCTTGCGGATCGCGGTAGAACCAAGACTCCGGCACCACCACCAGTTCCACCAGCGCGGTCAGTTCGTCCGGCGTCATGCGGTCGAGGTAGACGTCCTGGTTGGCGGCGGCGGTTTGCTCCATGCGGCTTTTGATCGCGCGTTCGACCGTGGACCTGGACAGCGTCAAGCCGGTGGCCTCGTGCAGCATGGACTGTGCGGGCGTCATGGCTGGAACAGCATCGCGCGCAGCGACGCGGGCAGCAGGTGTTCAAGTTCCACCAGTTGCAGCATGCCGCCCGGATCGCTGGCGACCTGGCCGAGGAAGGGCGCGGCCTGCACGCCGCTGGCGCCCAGCTGCGTTTCGGCGACTTCCTGCACGCCCAGCACGCGCTCCGCGCGCAGGCCAAGCAGATGGTCCGTGCCTTCCGGCGCGTGGTAGGTCACGACGATGATGCGGGTGTCGAAATGATCGGCGCCGCTTGGCAGTCCGCTGGCGCGGCACAAATCGATCACCGGCACCGACTCGCCGTGGAAGTCCATCAGGCCGGCGACGGTGTCCGGCGCCAGCGGCAGGTGCTTCAGCTCCAGCAGCGGCAGCACGCGCACCACGTCGCGCAGACGCAGGCCGTAGCGGTCGGCGCCGATGTGGAAGATCAGCAGCTTCATCATCCGCTCCGGTCAGGCCGCCACGGCTAAATTGGCGACGCTTGTCTGCAGGTCGCCGGCCGCGTACTGCAGCTGGTGCACCGCCTCGCTGGTGGCCTTGAGCGATTCCACCGTCTGCTGGGTGGCGTCGTTCAGCTGCATCATGGTTTCGGAGATCTGCTGCGCGCCCACCGCCTGCGACTGCATCCCCTGCAGCACCGCGTCGAATTGCGGCGCCAGCTTCTGCACCTGGTCCATCACGCCGGACAGCTGGTCCGTCACCTGGCGCACCTCGCCGACGCTGCGGCGTATCTCTTCGGAGAATTTGTCCATGCCCATCACGCTGGCCGACACCGCCGACTGCATCTCCTTGAGCATCTGCTCGATGTCCCAAGTGGAGACCGAGGTCTGGTCGGCCAGGCGGCGGATTTCGGTGGCTACCACCGAGAAGCCGCGTCCCGCCTCGCCGGCCTTCTCGGCCTCGATGGCGGCGTTGAGCGAGAGGATGTTGGTCTGGTCGGCCAC
>Ga0209646_1000457_pt1 | contig 21282 bp, 30 predicted proteins | sample AraplaL_Col_mTSA_FD_184259 | JGI IMG/M metagenome (GOLD analysis project Ga0209646, IMG submission 184259) | Arabidopsis root microbial communities from the University of North Carolina, USA - plate scrape CL_Col_mTSA (SPAdes) (version 2) | ecosystem: Host-associated > Plants > Roots >...
CAGTGATGCCATCGCGTAGCAATTGCAGGTTGTCGAGCTGGCTGGTGCCGAACGTCTTCATTTGCTTCGCGAAGGCCATTGCCTCGGCGTTCGCGTGCGAGTCCAGGCCCAGCGCCTCGACACGGCCAGATTCAGTTTGATAGTGCTTTGCTTCTTTCAGACCCGCAACCAGGGGAACCCCCATTACCGCGCCGGTGGCGGTAGCGCCTGCGCCAGCAGCAACCATGCCGCCGGCAGTGCTGCGCAACTTGTCGGCCCGATGTTGGGCGGTGGCGACGTTCTGCTGTTTCTGCGACGCTGCAGCCAGCTTTTTGCGCTGGGTATCGAGCTCGACGTTTGTCAGCGCAATGCTATCGCGCAGCCAGGTTTGCGCCTGCGTGATCGTCTCTTTCTTGTTGACGTTGATGCCGGCCGCACCAAGACGTGCCGCCATCTCGCGATTGCGTTCGAGGTTCGTTCGGTAGGATGCGTTGAGTTTGTCGACGACCGCTTGCGCCTTTTTCTGCTCGGAAGTCAGTCGCTTGACGGCGTTCGCCGCAGGATCGGCTTCGGCCTTTAGGCGTTCCAGTTGAGTGCCGACATCGCGCGCGCGCTGGGCGGCGGCTTGCATCTCGATAGACGTTTGCTTGAGGCCGCGCTTGAGCGATTGAAACTCGTTCAGGCGCTTTTGTTGCGAGTCCAATTCCTTGAGGCGATCACTCGCCGCCTTGAAAGCCCTGGCGGTCTCATTGGAACCGCCAGCGATCTTTTTCAGCGGACCGAGGACGCGATCTTGGAGAGACAGAATTACCTGCATTTTTAGATCGTTGCTCATTTACTCCGCTCCGCTTCGCACCCTGGCGCGCTCGCGCCAGGTCATCAACTCTTCGACATCTAATTCATCCATCGCCGCCGGCATCCAATGAAAGACGGCGGCGATGTCTGCCATCGCCTCTTCTACTTCGAGCGGGAGACCATAGCGCGATCCGCCTTCGGTGCCAAAAAATTGGAAACCTCAGTACCGATCTGCAACAGGTCGGCCGGGTCCATACCGGCGACATCGGATTGCGTGAGCGCCGGCTCGGTGATGCGTGGCAAGACGACTTGCAGCGCCGTGACGTTCATTTGCATCACATCGAGCAGACTGACGCCACGCAGCGCCCCGGCCTTCGGACGACGGATCATCAGTTCGGTGATTTCGGTGTTGCCGCGAGCGATAGGCTCATCCAGGACGATGACGGCAGTTTCTTGTTTGGATTCGGTTTGCTTGGACATGTTGTTTCCTTTGTGTGGTGAATGTGTGTTTTGTTACGTTGCGACGGCTGGCCCGATTACAGCCCGATTGCTTTCAGCAAGTCGCTGTTCTGGCTGACGCCGCCGATGTTCTCGACGCCGGCGACGAAATCGAATTCGTAGATGACTTCGTTGTTGATGGTCAGCTTGTAGTAGCTGCACGGCATCGTGTATTTCTGATTCGTGTCGTCGCCGGCCTTCGCGTTGCCCATGTCCACTTCTTTGTAGCGGCCGCCGACGACAATCTCGACGGCATCGACCTTGCCGGTATCGTCGTTCTGATAGCCTCCGGCGAAGCGAACTTGCACGGCGTTATGCTTCTTCGCACCGTACTTTTTCAGCGCCTCGACGATCAAGCCGCCGGCCGTCCATTCCAGCGAAATCGCTTCGTTGCCCAGGTCAACGGACACGGGGCCGGTCATGCTGCCGGCGCGATACTCTTCCATCTTGCGAGACAGCTTCGGCAATGTGACCTCGGGGACTTCGCCGATGAAGCTGGTGCCGTCCAGGAACAGATTGAACAGCTTTAATTTGCTGGGCATACCCATGTTGAAATCTCCTCTTGCGATGTTTGTTCATTACCGGCCGGCGAAGGTGCCGACCGGGAGCAGGTCCGAATTAAGCTGTAATGCGGCTGGCGAAATCGGCCAGGTAGCTATCGGTAATGCGCTGCTGGAACATCAGATTTTCCAGCGGCGGAACCGGAGTGTAGTTGTAGTCAATCGTCAGCTTGCCGGCCTTCAACGTGTCTTTGTCGTTGAACTGCTCGTCGTACCAGGCTTCGCCGTCGATGATGTAGCCGAAGGCTTTCAGTTCGCGGAACTTGGCATTGATGCTGGCGAGCATGTCGGTCACAAGCGACGGATGCAACGGCTTGTCTACATAGTCCATATGCGCTTCGGCAATGGTGTCCGCCAGCACCTGGGCCGTGCGGGTGTAGTTCTCGAACGGGAAGAAGCCGCCTTGTACTTCGCAGGTACGTGAGCCCCAAAAGCGATAGCCGCTCGAATTGATGAGTGTCGTGACTTCCTTCGCGTTCAAGACGCCGGCGTCGGTAGCTGGGTCTTGCAAGTCCCAAAACACGTCTTTCGAGATACCCGTCGGGCCATTGATGACGACGTTCGAGATGGTCTTATGCCAACCGGTCTCTTCGTCGATCTTGGCGCGCATCGCCATCGCATAGGCCACGGCCGACATTTCCTTGTCCGCGCTGGTCTTGGTGTCCCAGGACAGGAAGTTCGGCCAGATGATCATTACTTCACGCTGGCCGAACTGACCGCGATAGGTCGTAGCAGCGACGACGTTGTCGCAGTCATGAGCGAACGCGTAGACGAAACCACGCAGCGACTGCGCAACGCTTGCGAGCGCGTTTGTCACGGCCTGGGTATCGAGACCAGGAGCGCCCAAAATGCGCGGCTTTATGCCGAGCTTGCTTTGCGCCGCCAGCAGCGCTTTAGCGCCCAGATACTTGCCGTCTTCGGAAACACCACCGACGACATTCGAAGTCGTCTCGGCTTCGGTAGCGCCTTCGGCGACACGGACGACAACGGTCAGCGGCTTGGTCTGCGCGGCGAACACTTCCAGCACGCGGCGCAACGTGCCTTTTGTGCCGGCCTTGGCCTGGGCTGCAATCACGTTCGTGATAAGAACCGGCGTATTTAGCGGGAAGACGGCAGGGTCCGCGTCTTCGGCCGTAGCAATCAGGCCGATGACAGCCGTTGCAATGGTACGAATTGGACGCGAGCCTTCATTGACTTCAATGACGCGCACGCCGTGGTGGTAATCGGTTGTCATATTCAGGACTCCTGTTAGGTGTTATTGCTGGTTGCTGGGTTCGTCGGGGGCCGGAGGCGCGGCGTCTTCTGTTTCGACTGCCGGTGCGGGGATGTCTTCTACGATCCAAGAGCCGTCGAGAAAGCCTGGATCGGTCGCATCCTTGTCGCTGATCCAACGCGCGCGCTTGCCCTCGGGAATCGACGGCGGGGCTGTCACGACTGCGCGAAACGCCACGTTGTAGTGATCGGGATCAAGCGCGAATTGCTGCGCCTTGTCCTTGTACAGAAAAACGCCGTTGGGGTCTGTTTGGTAGGTGGTGATAGTTGTCATTGCTTCCTCGTTCAAATATGGATGCGTGGAGCGAATGCGGTGTTCGCACCGCGCGTTTCCGCGCCGCCTGTTGGTTGCACTATGCCGGCGACGTTGGCAAGGTTTGAGCTTGAGCCGGACGAGTAGCGGTTGTTGCCGCCGGTGTCCGAGCCGCGAATTGTGTGGTCATGGCTTTTCAGGTCGTCGGCCTGATAGGAACCCAGCAGACGCGCCAATCCGGTATCCGCGTTCGTGCCGGTGAAGCGCAGATGCATGTCGCGCAGATCGGGCAAGCGGAAATAGATCGCATCAACATCCGCGAACTTGAAAACTCTCACTGTCCAGGCAGCGGCGGCAACGGAGTGGCCGTTTTGCTGCGCCCACGCCCATATCGAGGCATAGGCGGCTTTTGGGGCGAGGCCGCCCGTCAAGTCCAATTCGTAGGCGCGGGGCGAAGCGGTCGATCCGAATTCAGGGCGGCCAACTTCTAGGCAGCGATATCCGGAAAATGCACCTGTACCGACAACGTCAACCCACTCCATCATGCCTACGCCGACAATGTAGACAACGTCCTGGGCTTTCTCTGTGGGGATGGCGAGGGCGACGCGAGGGCCGGCCGCAACCTGGTCTGCTAAATGACTCATGTCGTTTCCTATTCCTGAATTTGTGCCGCCAATGCGTCAATCTTCGTTTGCACGTCACGCATCGCACTGTTGTCACCTTCGAGCGCAAATTTACGTTGCGCCGCTGGTTGCTCGGTCTGCTCGATAACGGCAATCTGTGCGCGCAAACTGGCGTTGTTCTGCGCCTTGACTCGGTCCTTGTCGATGCTCCATTTCTTGCCGGTCCACTTCGCGTTTTCAGGAGGGACCAGGGCTGTCAAGCCACGATCCGCAGGCGAGATACCGATGTCACCCAAGTATTCAGGTTGAGCATCAACCGTGCGGAAGTAGTCGCCGCGCTCGTCCCTCACCGCGCACCAAGCGCCAGCGCGGTAGTCGCTGACGACCTGACCAGCGCCGTCGAGAAAGGCGGCGACGTAGCCGGCCGCAACCGACGGCGGTGCGTCCGGTGTTGCGTAGGCAGGAATCAGGGGCTGACCAGGTTCGCGCGGGCTTTCGCGTGCGTCGTCATCGTTGATGAATTCGCCGTTCACGTTGCTGTAATTGAAAATTTTCATGACTTCCCTTAAATGATGATGATCGGCAACCAGTCGCGGAAGCGCGGGCGTGTTTCTGGGCCTGTGCGCGGAGTGCCGTTGGTCCCATCGGTGACTGGATCTCGAATCGAGCCGTAAGCTGAGTTCTGCGGGTATACGGCCATGTAATCGTTGATCACGCCGCCACTTGAATAGCCATGCTGGGATTCGACATAGCTCGCGTGCCAATGGCCTTGAGCCGTGTCGGGGCGGTCGTTGCCGACCTGGCCGCCGGTGAATATCAGCAGGTTGCTGGCGACGGAGGTTGTCGCCGCTAGGCTTAATGTGACGCCGGTCGCAGTGATGCCGGCAACAGTCGTTCCGGCTTGCAATCCAGGACCGGAAACAGGCTGACCGATGAATGCGCCGCGTGTGCTGGCAATGCCGGTTACCGCCGTCGTCGAATTTGTCGTTCCGGTGATCGTCGATTTTTCATAGCCACGCTCGCCGCTATCGAGGGCGCGGTCGAACAAGCCCCGATCATCCATGACGCCAAACGTCGCCGCATTGCCGCCGTTGCCGTAGCCGTGGAAAAACAATTGGATAGACGCGCCTGCGACTGTCGCGGTCGAATTGACCGACAGAGTCACCTGGGCGGCACCGTCGATTGATTTAACCGTCGCCCCTGCCGGGATGGCGGCATGCTCGACCGGCATGCCTACCCACATGTCCTTCGTGCGCACCAGGCCCGTGATGACAGCGCCGGCCGCGTTCTGCGTGATGGTGCCGGTACGGAATGGGCAAAGGACGGCGAACAGTTCCGGGTAAACCAAACGTGGCAGCGCCGAGCCGTCGCGCACCACGGCGAAATCGGGACAATCCAGCGTCGGCCACTTCTGCGGCGTTCCGGTGAGTGCAGCCGATGCCTTGAGATTCTTACGTGCGACCGCTGCGCTCTGCACGTCCGCGAGATTTTTCGAGGAATCCAGCGGATTGATGACACTGCCGGCGACTTCGTTTTGCGCGCCGGTCAGACGTGTATTTTTTGGATAAGAGCGCGTCAGCGTGATCCGTGTTTGCGAGTTGATCGCATAGTCGATGCCTTCATCGAGGCGTGCGCCGCCGATATAGAAAACAGCGCCGTTTGTCGTGATCTTGGTGAGGTCGACAACAACCTGACCGGCCGCCAGGAGCTGGCTGTCGGACTTGGTGTTGACGTTGACGGTAATGCCGGCAGTCAAATCGACCCATTCCCAATCATTTGCCGCATTTGATTTTTTGCGCAGCACCTGTTGCGTCAGCCCGCCCGGCAAGATGTCGTCGCGGCTGCGGAAATACTGCGGGTGCGGATTGGCTTTCGCTTCATGCGCGGCGACCACCTCGGCGACCTTTTTATCCGCATAGTCGCGGGTCGCTAGGATGATCGACGGGTCAACCTTCAATTGCACATTGTCGGCGCTCGACACAATGATGACCATCCGCACGTTTTGCACGCGGCCCGAACCTTCGGCGAGCAAAGGCTTGTAGGTCTCGGGGCAATTGGCAATCGCGACCAAGTCACCGTCCGCATCATACAAACCGAGCTCGCGGATATACCAGCCGCCGATGCTCTCAGGGATGACCTGCTCCGCGATGACCTGATTCGGGTTGAGGGGATCGCGCGACAGGGAGTTGAGCGGCGCGCGGCGCTGCTGATGCACGAGAGAGGTGCGATTGCGGTCAGGAACCGGGACAACGCCGTTTCCGTCGCCGACCGCCATCTCCGCGTAGACGAGCGGGATGCCGAGCGCCTTGGCATTCGCGTCTTTCGCTTCGCCGACGGCCGTCAGAATTCCGTAATAGGTTTGTGCCATGTCTTCCTCAAATTGCAGTGTTGAGCGGTTGAATCGTCAGCGTGTCGGCCAGATGCACCCGCGCACCGATGGGCATCGTGACGTTGATCGAAATGGGACCAGGCGAGTACGGATAGACGGTTAGTTCGTCGCCGAGGTACGCCGCAACGGCTATGCGGTCAGTCGCACGCACCTCCAGGCTTAGAGCCAAGCCTGTAAGGTGCCTACTCAGCGGCTTGGCATCCGATATAAGCCGCTCCATTTCGAGGAACATCTCATCGGTGATGCCGGTGTCCAAGACGCCGACCTCAAGCGCAAACGTACCGCGCGGGCCGCGTGGCTGCGTTTGCCACCATTCGGTGATCTTGATCACGTACCCCAGCGTTTCCACTACGCGCCGCACTGCGGCGATGGTCCCCTTGTGTTGATGGATGTAGCGCGACGCCTTAATCGTTGCGCGCTTTGTCGCTTCGCTCCAAGAGTCGTCCCAGCGGTCTACAGAAAACGACCATGCCAGGATCGGTAGCAGGTCAACCTGGCAGCGGTCCGCACTCCAAAGATCGCGCAGCGGAACAGGAACATCGACCAGGGCGGCGCATGCCTTCGCAAGCGCCCGCTCCAATGGCGTCGTATTCGGCGGCAATGTGGCGACGAAGTTACTCATCGTCGCCCTCTTCGATGATGGCGGTATTGATGCGAATCGCCGTGCAGCGCGCCGCCTGCGTCTTGCTGCGCAAGATGTCAGCGGCCGGGCTGGTCAGCACGACGTTGACGACACCTTCGACCTTGAGCGCACCGATGTAGGCCGCACGGTAGATACTGAATCCCAGCGGGCGGCGCGGCGTCGATACCGCTGTTGCGTTCGCCCTCGCCGCAGCGAGGGCGATAGGCGCTTCCGGTCCTTTGGCGACATATAGCGTCGCCTCGACTTCATAGTCATCGACGGTTGCCGACTGCGCGGTCACCAAGTCGCCGAGTGGGCGCTTTTCTTCGTCGTTGACGGCTTCCTCGACCACACGCAACAGGTCCGGCGGCGCAATTCCGTCGGCCGCCGTGGACAACACTGCAATGACGACTTCGCAGGGTGCCGGACTGATCGCGCGCACGTCCTTGACGCGGCCGTCGGCGCTGCGTGCGTGGAACTCGTAGGCACTGCGCGGCCCAGCGGTCGAAAGGCCGTCGGCCGACTCTTGGATGCGCAAACGATATGCCTCGTCGTCTTCCATGACGGCTTCGGTCGGCGGCGTCGCGTCGGGATTTGCCGCGACGATCGTCAGCCGTTTAACGTTGTAGTTCGCGCCGAGATTGTCAAGGTCGGCGCGCTTCGAATATGGCAACATCACGGCCAGGGCCGAGTCGTTGACGCGATTACGGATGACGATTTCCTGATAGCTGTTTTCTTCCAACAGCTTGACGGCCGGCTCGGATTCGAGCTCAAGCATCGCGGCCGTCGCTTCACGGTCTTCCTCGGGCATCAACTCAATGACGGCCGATTTGCGGGTCGCAAGAATTTCCTCGAAATCCAAGACCTCGACAACCTGCGGCATCGGCAACAATGTCAAGTCGATAGGCGCGCTCATTGCGACACTCCATTGCGAACAGGGATGGACAGGTCAACGCTCTGACCGTTTGCGACGCCCTCCAACAGCACATAGATTGCGCCGGCAGCGTCGCGAGACAGCTTGACGCTGGTCAGCGAAATCCGCGGTTCCCAGGTCGCAATCGCATAGGCCGTTGCGGCGTAGATGCGCAGAACGGTCGGAGCGTTCAGCGGCTGGTCGATGAGCTCAGGAATGTCGGAGCCGTAGCGACGGCGGCGAATGCGCGAACCGATAGGCGTCGTCAGAATATCCCGGATGGATTGGCGGATATGATCCAGGCCAGCGAGCGCGCGACCAGTAAGGGAGCTCATGCCGCTCATGATGTCGGCCCGTCGCTGACTTCGTCGCCGCGCTTGACGCCCTTTGTCTTGTGGTTGCGCAAGCTGATGTCGCCCGCCTTCACGTCGCCCGTAGCAGTCACATCGCCTTCAATGACGACTGCCTTGCCGCCGCTGCCTCCCTTGACGGTTGCGCCGTTGTTGAGTGCGCTCGTGCCATGCACGATCAGGTCGCCCTTTATTTCGGCATCGCCGGTGCAGACAGTTTGCTTTGCGTCTGCTGTCACGAGGTCGGCTTTGATGGTCGCGGTGCTGCCGTCGGGCAGTATCGCGGTTAGCGCGTGCGCCTCAGCGTCGTAGCGCACGACAGCGCCGTCGGGATAGTGGGTAGCATGTACGAGAGGGTTGGTCTCTGGCGCGGGTGCGTCGAGCGTGTAGATGCTGCCGAGGATTTTGCCTTTTGTCAGGTCTCCGTCGGGTGATAGAACAATGACTTGCTCGCCGACAGATGGAGCCCACCAGGTGCGCGCATCGCCTGCGCGATCAGTGACCCAGCGTAGCCAAGTAGTGGAAAGATTTGGTGCCAACTGCACGCGCGCTTTGTCGCCGTCCACCTCGGCAATGATGCCGGTACGGATCAGATTTGCAAGCGTGCGAGCGATGTCGGATAGGTCGTAACTCATGGAACCCATGTTGCCGGATCGCGCGCACGAAGGCACGTTGCGGCGGGTTGATATCCCGCTTACTGACTTCGCACTTAGCCTTTGACGAGATGGCGCAACAGAACATCGCGCACGATGTCGCGATCATGGGCAGAGAATCCCAGCAGCGGGCGCGCCGGGTAGTTGTATGTGGGGCCGGTCGGTGCCACGCGATCCGGCAACCCCTCCTGATGAACATGGGCGAGGCGTGCGACCCGACCGAAGAAGCCGACCGCAACCTGATTTTCATCGACGCGTGTTTGCAGATAGGCGGTGGTCCGCAGTTTGTTGAACATGGCGGCTTTCTGGCGCTTGATGCGTCCGGCCTTACCGCGAAATTCTTTGCGATTCTTACGCGGCACGTAGGCCGTACCGTCAGGCGCACGCTGTTGCGCGATCCGCTGCGCCTGGCTGCGACGCAGTTCGATAGCCACCTGACGGCCGATTACGCGACGTTGCCCTGGGCTGATTTTGGTCAGCAGGCCGGCGGCCCAGGCTTCCAATGCTATTAGGTCGTCGCTCATGCAGCCTTTGGCGTGTACCACTCGGCCAGGAGATTGTCGCCCTCGTAGAGCGTCCAAAACGGATCATCGAACGGTGGCGTCAACTGCGGCTCGCGCACATGCGTGACATCGAGGCGGCCCGCGTCGAGTGGATTGACGGCGACGGCCTCGGTCAGTAGCAGGGTGATGGAGATGTCGCGAGACTCATGGTTGTTCATGTCCACTTCGAAGCGAATCGCCTTTTTTCGCAAGTCTTCGTTCGCAAATATTTCCGCCTGGTTGACCTTGAGCCAAGCAATCAGCGGCACGAATAAGGCGTCGAACGACGCGACGAAATCCGTGATGATGAGATTGAGCGCGTATTCATACCGGAAGGACAGCGACGCTGTTCCGGTCCCCAATGCGCCGCCTTCGTCGATGAAGATATGCAGCTTGTCGGGATTCTGGCGCAGGTCGGCTATGGCGCTAATCAGATGTTTTTTTAGGCTGTCCGGCTTGTACATTGAATTTCTTTCGCACGTCGTTGTAGGTGTCGATGCAGGCGTTCAATTGCCGGATGGCGTCGTCGCCTTCGCTGGCGATGGCGTCAAGAAACTGCGCAGCCTCGGGGTCAAGTTCGGCACGCGTTTCGTTCCGATCTCCGGCGACAGTTCCGGCACCTGCGCTACTGGCGTCTGCGTCACGCGAAACGACGGGGATTGACAGCCGGATAGCGCCACTGCGTACGCCAGCAATGAAATAATCGCGGTCAGCTTTCGCATCGTCTCTTTCCTTCATGAGTTTGTTTGCACGGTCCTGCTGCGCTTTTGCGGCGTCTTGCTCGCGCTGCCTGGCCTCATCGGTGGCACGCACCAGTGTGAGGGCGGCCGCCTCGTCGGCCTGGGCTGAAGCCAGGCGCAAATCGGCGATGACGGCATCCTTGCGCCATCCTTGGACGGTCCAACCCGCGAGCACTGCGCCTGCCAGCAGTGCGACCAGGATCGTATCGACAGCGGTATCGCGCAACCCGGTCGGCAAGGTCATAGCACCACGCGATTGCGAACCCAGCCGTAGACGAATCGACGCTGGCTTCTGTCGCCTTCGACGATTTCCAGGTAGCGCGCGCCTTGAATGCTGTTGAGGGCGCGCAACAGAACGTCGATACCTTCTTTCCCGCGCCACTTGATGTAGGCCGACAGCGCTGCAAAGGAAATCTCCCCGAGGCGGCCATCGACGAACAAGTCTTGATAGCGACTGCCGGTGTCGTTGAAAGCATTCAGCCAGCGTTGCAGGAATTCCGCCGAACGGTGCGGCCCCATGTTGACGCCGGTATCGACGAGCTCAGCACCGATGCGGCCGTCGATGGCGACGACGCGATCAAATTTCGGCTCGCTCACATAGCGTTGCAGGTAAATACTGCGAGCCACCGCAAGCGGCATGTCGCGCATGCTTCCCGTGTAGTTGTTGGCACGAGCTACGGCAACCGTGATGCCGAAGTTCGTCTCGCCGCCTTTGTCGGTCGGATCGTTGACATAACCGCGCTCCGCCTTGATGACTTCGTCGATGATGTCGTCAATCGTCATGGCGATTCCTTCGCATCTTTGATGAGCTCGCCGATATCTTTCTCAGACCGACGCTGAAACCAAAGCGCGACGGCGCGGGTGATCCACCAAGCCGGCGCGCCGACCATCAAATCGACCGGCTTTGGCCCGATGGCGGTTGCGATGGCCGGCCAGTGTTGCACCAGGAGCGCGAAGACCGGATCGCCGAAGACGCAGGAGAAAACGCCGGCGCAGGCCAGACGGCCGGCGAATTCGAGCTCATTGAACGAACCGTCGGCGTTGCGCGGCGGCAGCACCATATACAGCAAGGCGGTCCCCATCATGCCTAACGCGGCCTTGAGGCCGTACAGCTTCACTAATGCGGCAATGCCGCCGGCCGATTCTGCTGGCATGGTGTTGTTTCCTTTGGTGATCGAGGGTTGATAGTTCATGGTCATTAATCCCACAGGCTGATAGAGCTCTGCGTCGTGTCTGCGGCTTGTGCGGCTGGCGGCAATTCAATCAACGTCCCGCTGGGCAGGACCGCGCCGAATCCCGCGATATGCGGGTTCAGCTTCAACGCTTGTTCGAGGTAGGCAGTGCCGTCGCCCAAGTAGCGCCAGATGATGCCGTCGAGCGTTTCGTTTTGCTGGCTGCGCACTTGCATCAGATGAGTTCCACGGTCATGCGTGGCCGGCCGACGATGTCGGCAATCGCCCAATGGGCATTGCGGCGCTGATCCGCCGGCGCGATGTCCATCCATTCCATGCTTTTTTTGTCCGACAACGCGGCCGCCGTCGTGTCGTAATCGCGATAGCGTTCAATCAAGTCCGCTTTTGCCGTGCTGTAGACAGCGCGGCGATACAGCGACACGAGGCGGCTTTCGTCGTCGATCTTGGTCGCCGGCACGTCGGCCAGCTTGGCGAAGCCCTTGACCAGTTGCGCGTCTTGCCACTCGCGCAGGTCGCGATTGACGGACAGCATGGCGCTGACGATGGCCGGGCGAAGCCGAGCATCGGTAACGGTTCCGTCCAGGCGCATCGCGTCCCGCATTGCGAGCATGTCGATGTCGATAAAAAAGCCATCGTTGACGATCTTCGCGCCGGCGTCTGGCGCGGCGTCGGTCGTTGATGGCAGGGCGTTGTCGATTACGGTCATGAAGATAAGTCGGCGGTGGTCGGGCGTCAGAAATGCCGAGGCAATCGTCAACCCGAGCCGCCGAGCGCCGTGGGGTGCTCGTTAAGGGGAATCGGTCAGCCGCTTGATGCGGCGTTCCAATCGCTCAATGTCCTTTTTGACGCCAACGCCCTGGAACAGCGCAAGCGCGCGTTGCAGGTTCGTCAGCGACTCTTTTGCCTGGTCTGCGACGGCCGGCGCAATGTTCTCGGCGTCCACGGCATCCACGCCCGCCAGCAGCGCATAGGCGATAGCCTTGTGCAGCTTGGCGCGGGCCTGGTCCGGGGCGTCGGCTTCTTCGGTCAATGCCTTGACTTCGGAAAGCACAGCGACGGCGTGCTGGGCGTCCTGCGACAGCTTGCCGGTCAGGTAGCCGCCCGAGAACTCGTCAATCAACATCGTCGCCACGTTGCGGCTGTATTGGTCCGGCAGCGTGAACTTGTGCTCGACCGCATAGCGCGCGATTTGCAAGGCGCGGTCATAGTCGCCGGTGTCGATATGCCAGACCAGGACCGTCGCAAGCACGTCATCCTGACCGCCGTTGCCTTCGGCAAGCACGCCATCTACCCATTCCTGATAGCTCGGCAGCAAGGTCGCCTTGATGGCGATCTTGCGTTCGATGGACTGAATTTCACTCAGGGTTCGACGGTCGCCGGCGAGCTTCATCAATTGGAGCTCGTAGGCGCTACCGGTCGTGACGCCGCCGGACTCTGTTGCAGCCGCCGAGCGCGCCGAAATGACACGCTCGCGATGGCGCAGCGCAGGAGATTGCTGCGCCATGTCTTACGCCTGCGCCGATTGATATTCGATGTTCTGGATCAAGACGGCCAGGCCGTTGTCTTCGATCACATAGGCATCGTTCGCCGATTCGAAATTCTTGATGCAGTCGCTTTCTGGCGCATCCACCAGGCGACGGCGGCGTGCGCCTTCCTGGGTGTAGATCGACAGATTGTCGAAGCGGGTAATCAGAATCGCGTTGTCAGGGAAGAAAGGCACGCTGACGGCCGGCAAATTGCCAATACGTTTTTGGCTGACGATCACGTCGGCGGCGAGCGTTTCGGTCGGCGCTTGCTTGGTGTTGACGATGGGGAAATACTTGTCGCTCAACAGCTTGCGGCCGACGATTGCGACCAGGCCCGTATCGCCGACGTACCAGGGGTCGAGCAATTCGGTCGCATCCATGACGGCAGCGTCCAGGTTGACGTAATCAGCGTCTGCGGCAGTGCCGACGATGACCTTGCCGGGCAGACCTTGCTTGACGAGTCCGAGCACGTTTTCGGGTGCGTCTTCGCGCAGATGTTGCAGCCAGCCCTTGTTCACGTCTTGCAGCAGCGGATTCGCGGCGATATCGGTGTCGGCCGAGACTTTGACGCCGTTGAAACCGATCATCATGCGGTCGAGCGCCTGGCGTTGCAGGATCGCGGTCGCAATGACTTGTTGGAAGGTCGTGAACTTGGCCCAGGCATCCAGGCGGGTATAGGTGATATGGGTGTCGAAGTTGGTCTTTTCGCAGCGATATTTGCCCGAGCTCAGACCGGAAACGTCACGGGTCTGGCGTGTCTTGCCAGGCGTATCAGTGTTGGTGCGGCTGGCGATTGGACCCGACACACCGAGGCCGATTTTTTCACCTTCCTGCTCGGTCACAGTGATGATGTTGATCTTGCTCAGAAATTCAGACGATTCCTGCATCTTAGTTTCGAGCTTTTGTTGCACGGACGGATCGACCGAGAAAGTCGAGGCGACGTTTGTGGTGTCGTTCAGTTGCGCGATGCGTGCGGAATACTGTTCGAGGGCGATGCGGGTGTTCTTCTTCATGTGTAGAGCTCCGAATGATGATTCGTTAATTTGGAAATTCGTGACTGCGCGCAGGATTAGAAATCTGTCTGTACCGCACCAGCGCCGCCGGCGGCGGGCTGGCGGTGCGTGCTGTTCTTGTCAGTGAATTCGATCTTGCGGCGGAACTCTGCGGCCTCGGCCAGTTCTGCGGTGAACTTGGTTTCGAGCTCGCCCAGGCGCTTGTCGATGCCGTCGCTGCGCTGGGCGACCTGGCCGAACTGTTCGGCCACGGCCGTGACGGCTTCGGAAACATCGGCGAAACGTGCGTCGTCGTTGTCCGATTTTTTGGTCAGGCGGGAAAAGATGGATTTCACGGCGTCGGCCAGTTTCGTGCCGGTAGACGGCGCGTCGTCTTCGAACACCAGTTCGACTTCGACGGCGGCCGAGAACAGGTTTTCCGGCGACAACTTGCGATGCGCGAAGATGGACGCAGCCGGGTTCTGCGCCGAGAAGGTCAGCGCTTCGGTGCCGATGCTGGCCGGCGTGTCGGTCACGCCCAGGCCGACCAGATAGGCGCGGCCAGTGTCGGCGAATTTCGGGTTGATTTCGATGCTGGTGTAAATCTTTTGGCGGGCCTTGTTCATGGCGACCATTTCAGGTGTCGGCTCGATCTGCGCGAACAGCGCCAGGCGCTTGGTGCCTTCGATGTCAACTTCTTCGGCCTTCACCGCAGTGACATCGCCGTATGCCTTGAACGGGCCGTCGGGCATGATGCCGCGCAGATGTTCCAGCCAGACGCGAGCGCCATAGACGGCAGGATTGAAGCTGTCGGCCATCTCTTGAATTTGGGTGCGGTCAATCGTGCGGCCGTCGGTCGTTGCGCCTTCGGTAGCGACGCGAAAAAATTTGCTTTTGGTGGACATGTGTTTGCGCTCGTTGTCGGTTGATCGGATAACGCCATCGTCCGCCGATGCGCGATTCCGTTCAACGCCGAGAGGGTTGATAAAAGGCTTACTGGCTTCGCCGATTACCCGCTACGCGCGCGCGCCGCCTACGCTGGCGACATGTTAGAAATTTCCGAAAACACCACTGAAAAACTCGACGAGATGACCGAGCCGCGACGCAAGGCGCGGGGCCTGTACTTCCAGGGCTGGCGTGTGTCGTCGATTGCACGTCACATGCGCGTGAAGCGTTCGACCGTCAATAGTTGGAAGCACCGCGACCGATGGGAAAAGGTGCCAGCGTCCGAGCGAATTGAACTCGCCATCGAAGCGCGCATGGTGCAACTGATTGCGAAAGAAGTAAAGACCGGCAGCGATTACAAGGAGATTGATTTGCTCGGCCGCCAGGTCGTGCAACTGGCCCGCGTGCGACGCTACGAACAGCCGGGCGGCCATGAGGGCGACCTTAATCCGAACATCGCAAATCGCAACGCAGGACCGAAGAAAAAGCCAAGCCGCAACGAGTTCAGCGATGAGCAACAAAGCAAGCTGCTGGAAGCGTTCAACGACTCTCTGTTCGATTATCAAAAGGTATGGTTTCGCAACGCCGAGCAACGCACGCGGGCGATTCTCAAATCGCGTCAGATTGGCGCTACCTGGTACTTTGCGCGCGAAGCCCTGGTCGATGCGATTCAGAGCGGCCGTAATCAGATTTTTCTATCGGCATCGAAGTCGCAAGCGCACGTTTTCAAGCAATACATCATCCAATTCGCGAAGGAGGCATGCGGCGTCGAACTGTCGGGTGATCCGATTGTGCTGCCGAACGGCGCGCATCTGTATTTCCTCGGCACGAACGCGCGTACAGCCCAGGGCTACCACGGCAACTTCTATTTCGATGAATTTTTCTGGACCCACAATTTCACGGAACTGAACAAGGTCGCGTCCGGCATGGCGATGCAGAAGATGTATCGCAAAACCTACTTCTCGACGCCATCAGCCACCACACACGAGGCTTATGCGCTTTGGACGGGGGAGAGGTTCAACCGTCGCCGCACCAAGGGCGACAAGATCAGTATCGACATCACGCACAAGCGTCTGTCGTCGGGCTTCACCGGCGAAGACAAAATTTGGCGGCAAATCGTCACTATTTTGGACGCGGAAAAAGGCGGTTGCAACCTGTTCGATATAGACGAGCTCCGCGACTTCGAATACACGCCGGATCAGTTTGAAAATCTGCTCATGTGTAATTTCATCGACGATTCCGCGTCGGTGTTTCCGCTGGCCGATTTACAACGCTGCATGGTCGATTCCTGGGTGGCCTGGGACGACGTGAAGTTCCTCGCGCCGCGTCCATTTGCGCATCGCCCCGTGTGGATCGGATACGACCCTTCTTTGACGGGCGACAGCGCCGGCTGTGCCGTCATCGCGCCGCCGTCGGTGCCGGGCGGCCCTATCCGCATTCTTGAGCGCCACCAATGGCGAAACATCGGCTTCGAAGCACAGGCCGCGCTCATCAAGAAAATGACGGAGACCTACAACGTCGAATACATCGGCATCGACACGACCGGCATGGGCATCGGCGTTTTCCCACTGGTGAAGCAATTCTTCCCGGCCGTGACGGCGATCAACTATTCGCCCGAAGTGAAAACGCGCATGGTCTTGAAAGCGCAGAACGTCATCTACAAAGGCCGCTTGCAGTTCGATGCCGGATGGACGGATATCGCGCAATCGTTCATGGCGATTCGCAAAACACTCACCCCCAGCGGCCGTGCCGTCACCTATGACGCCGGACGCTCCGAAGAAACCGGCCATGCAGACCTTGCGTGGGCGGTGATGCATGCCCTAGATCACGAACCGTTCGAAGGCGGCACACAAACCAGTCAATCGTTTATGGAGATGTACGCATGAGAAAGAACAAGAAATACGGCGGCGCGCGGCCATTGGCGGACGTGTCGCCAGCGGCGACCACGGAACCCGCCGGCCGGGTCGAATCCTTCACGTTTGGCGATCCTGTCTCGGTGCTGGACAGCCGAGAGATTTTCGATTGCTTCGAGTGCTGGCGCGTGGGCGACTGGTACGAGCCGCCGGTTGACCTGGCCGGCCTGGCGAAGTCGTTCACGGCCAGCGTTCACCACAGCAGCGCAATCCTGTTCAAGGTCAATATTTTGACCTCGACTTTTAAGCCGTCGCCGATCTTGTCGCGCGAGGATTTTAAGCGCCTGGCGCTCGATCATCTGACGTTCGGCAACTGCTACGCCGAGGCGAGGCGCAGCGCCACGAACCGCCTCCTGAAAATCAAACCTGCGCTGGCGAAATACACGCGGCGCGGCGTCGAGGACGGCCGCTATTTCTTCGTCACGAACGGGCAAGCGTCGTATGAGTTCGAGCCCGGTTCTGTCTGGCACATGTTGGAGCCCGACGTTAATCAAGAACTGTACGGCGTGCCGCAGTATCTGAGCGCGTTGCAATCAGCGTGGCTCAATGAATCGGCGACGCTGTTCCGCCGGCGCTACTACAAGAACGGTTCCCACGCCGGTTTCATCATGTACATGACCGACACGGCGAACAGCCAGGAGGATGTCGACGGTTTGCGCCGGGCGCTGCGCGAGAGCAAGGGGCCGGGAAATTTCCGCAATCTGTTCATGTACGCACCAGGCGGCAAGAAGGACGGCATCCAGATTTTGCCGGTCTCGGAGATTGCCGCCAAAGACGAATTTTTCAACATCAAGGCCGCCACACGCGACGACGTGCTCGCGGCGCACCGCGTGCCGCCGCAACTGCTGGGCATCGTCCCCAGCAACTCGGGCGGCTTCGGTGCCATCGTGCCGGCGGCGAACGTCTTCGCCCGCCATGAGATTGCACCGCTGCAAGCGCAGTTCGAGGCAATCAACGAATGGGCCGGCGAGCAAGTCATCAGCTTCGATCCCTACAACTTATCCACGGGGGAATAGACCATGAGCGACCACGCCGATATCGCTGACAACCGAATTTTTGCAACCGTTTCCGCCGGCCTGGCGGCTGTGCGCCGCCGTCCGGTTTTGCTGCCGGACTGCCATTGTCATTTTTGCGATGAGACGCTGCAGCCTGAGATTTTGTTCTGCAATGACGATTGCAGGGACGATTATGAAAAGGAAGAGGCGGCGCGAGCGCGCAACGGGAGGTAGAAAAAGAAAAGGCCGCATGAGCATGCGGCCTTTTTCTATTGCGACGCCTGTATCTCTGCGCGTAACGCGTGAAGCACAGTAGATATCGGCGCGCCGCGATGCTCCGCGACTTCTTTCAACGCAGCATGAAGACGCTCGCTAATCCTGTACGGCGATGCTTCACCGACCAGCGAGACAGCAATGCCTTTCTCCGGCAGCAAGTCTGCCAATGTGACTTTCAATGTTTCGACAAGCATGTTTCTTTCCCTATGCAGCCACGTCTTGCGGTGAATGTTCTTTGAGCCAGTCGGTCAATGCGGCATCGACGCGTGTTTGCCAGCCTGGGCCGGTTGCACGAAATTTGTCTACAACGTCAGGAGACAGACGAATCGTGATGCGTTCTTTTGTGGTCTCAGCGACAGGGCGGCCGCGCGGCTTTAACTTCGCTTGCAGCGATGCCGGCAGTGCCGTCAATTTCTTCATGCCGGCGATGTCGCCTTTACCCAGCGAGCGGACTTCGCCGTCCTTATCGGTCAATGGTTTATTGCGATTCATAATGTTTTACCTCTCTTGAGTTCGCTTTGCGGAAGCTGATCACGCGGACGCCATTTTCTGTTTCAACGAAGCACAGCACATGTAGACGGTTTTCTAAATAGCCGATGGCAACGATACGAGTTTCGCCGTATTCATGGCGATCATCAACGGAGTACAACGCGCTCGCGAAATCGAAGTCTGCAACGCGATCAAACGACAGTCCGCGTTCTTCGATGTTGCGATTATTTTTGTTGGTGTCGTAAGTGATGTCCATGCATTTATTGTATGCACAATAAATGAGGCGGTCAATCTATTTATTGTATGCACAATAAATATTCCACGTGAAGTTAAAAGAGTTGCGGCGTTCCCTCTTCGGCGACCGGCTTGCGCGCCGGCGGCCACGCTTTCATGAGCTCGACAGGATAGAGCGACAGCATGAACCTGGCGACCTCTGGATCGCGGCAGGATAGCCAATCATCATATTCGCTGGGCGGCACAATGACGAGGCTGCGCTTTTCGTCTCCCGGCTTGTGAAAGCGGCTCATGAGCGGATGCTCGTCGGCGTTGACCGTGATTTGCGTAAAAGAAAATGATTCGCTGCCGTCGGCCTCGGCCCAGGTTCGCCACAGGCCAGCAACGCAGAAGAGGGCATCGTCTGCCATGCCAATAGACCACCATTCAGACTTACCCGATTCATAGTTCGGCTCGCGGAACGCGTGCATCGGCACGAGGCAGGTTTGCCCTTGCCGCCATGCTTTCGCATACGCGCGCTTTTCTCCGATAGTCTCGGCGCGCGCGTTCATGGTCGTGTAGCTTTTCTTACCTTCCGGCAGGTGGCTTTTTGGAATGAATCCATAGGAGCCGATGACGACCTCGGCGCGGCCGTCTGGCGATACGCCTGATCGGATGATGGGCGCGGCGCGATCTTGCCATGTGTCCTCCGGCCAGTCGGTTATCGGCCACTCATCCGGCCAGTCGTCCGGGGCGTTCATTCTCGAGTGCATGAATTCCAGCAGCTCCGCACGCGTGGGCGGTTTATAGTTGACGCACATGTGAGACTCGCGGCAGCGAAAAACTTTATTCTACGCCGGCACCGGCCAGCCGCCGCCCGACCTTCTATTTCCGAGTCGGCGCAGCCATCCCGCGACCCTGAGCGGTCCGAAAGCGTTGCTCCTCGTACAGGTCTTGCTCAGTCTTCAAACGTCGCCCCAAGCCCACCAGGCACAGCCAAGATTGCGCATAGTCGATGATCTGGTCGCTTTCCTTGTAAGTCTCAAAGCCGGTCAATACGAGGCGTTCTTCGTTCACCCACTCTAAGGTCACGTCGAGCAGTTCGATAGCACGCTGAGGCTCCTGGCCATACAACAATCGCGCGGTCTTACTCAACCGGTTGAGGCGGTTGTCGCGGGTGACCGAGATGGAAAGCTCGCCATCATAGGTGGACTCGCGCGACCACCTCCCCTTCGGCAGGAGGACGCCGCGTACACGGGTTCGGATGACGGAAACTTTCATTTCGACAACAAATAATGTAACTGTGACAATAATAACTGTATTAATATACAGTATAGCAGCGTTCCAGACCCCTGGCGCGCAGTTGCCCCCACCCCGCGCCTGCCCGCTTCATAGAGCTGTTTTGACTCAAAAATGCGTCAGGCGGCGACTCCTGCCGGACCTGGCTTTGATGCCCGAGGCGAGGGTGTAGTTTGTGACGCATTTTGACGCACCTAGGAGGCGTTTTTTGGTGCTTTAGGTAATATGTGCTGGACTGACTTAAGGAGCGCTCAATTGACCGGAAAAATCATCTACCTACTCATAAAAATTTTCAAGGACGAAGCACATGCGGACGCGTTCTTTAATCAAGGTGAGATGTATTGCAAGACCTTGGGAGATTTCAAGCGCATCGAGGGCGATGCTGACAGAGGAGACCAATACGAAGGAGTAACCGGCATGCACCAGCCGGATAAATTCGTCTCAGCAGTCCTAACCGCAACAGACTCGCAGGGTAATGTGCAAACCATCGAACTACACAAGAGCGACTTAGCTGGCCCGATCATCATGCAGGAAACATGGTTAGAAAAGTTGAATCTATTTTGTACGTATGCCGTGAGTGCCGAGAATTGGACGGAATCATATGAGACCGAAGAAGAACGAATTCAGGCAATCGAGAGGATAAATAGTCTGCTGCAAACTCAATGCGCGATTAATGACGAAATATCAAGACTTGGTGAGTATGCCGTCGTTGTTCACAATGTTCCGGCTTTTATAGGAAAAGTCCGAAGCACTGCGACAGAGGCGAATATCGAGTGTCGCAGCACCTTGGTCAAATATTACGATCCCGATACTTTCCACGGCGAATTCACAGGAATGGCAGCCGCCTTTCAAAAACGGAACATTTACGAACACCAAAACGAATATCGATTCTGCTTTCATATAGACGGAGCCACTGGCCCTCAAAAACTCCATATCGGGTCTATTGCAAAAATGGCGTGGAAGATGCCAACAAAAGACCTTAAATCGACATTGCGGCTACAATTTGCCGGCCTGAAGCAGGATAGCGACTAGCTGCGAACGAACAACTATGCCGCCACCGCCCCGAATGACAGCTTTTTGCCAGCATTTCCGTGCAGGCCGTGCAGCCACTGAACATAGCGTTAATTCGAATCCCCCTCTCTCCGCCAAGTATACGTTCCAAGAAGTTCCAAGAAGTTCCAAGAAGTCCAAGAACCCGCATAAAGCTTAATGCTTATGCGGGTTTTTTGTTTTTTAACGTTCAACAACGTTC
>Ga0209646_1000475_pt1 | contig 20142 bp, 19 predicted proteins | sample AraplaL_Col_mTSA_FD_184259 | JGI IMG/M metagenome (GOLD analysis project Ga0209646, IMG submission 184259) | Arabidopsis root microbial communities from the University of North Carolina, USA - plate scrape CL_Col_mTSA (SPAdes) (version 2) | ecosystem: Host-associated > Plants > Roots >...
ACGCCTTTCGCTGCTGGTGAGCGTGGTGGTGATCGGCGCATGCGTGTGGATCGTGCTGAGCGGCCTGCTGCATTTCGACGTGCATCTGGCCGCCCGTTTCCTGCACGCGGGCGGCGATTCCAAGCACGGCTTTTGGCTCGGCCTGGGCGCCGTCAGCCTGATCGCGGTGTACGACTACGGCGGCTACAACAACGTGTGCATGCTGGGCGGCGAGATCAAGCGGCCGCGGCGCACGATTCCGCTGGCCGTGCTGGTGTCCATTCCCATCGTGGCCCTGCTCTACATGGGCCTGAACATCGCGGTGCTCGGCGTGCTGCCCTGGCAACAGGCCGCGCAATCCAAGGCGGTTGTGGCTGATTTCATGCAATCGATCTACGGCCGCACCGGCAGCATCACCGCGGTGCTGCTGATTCTTTTGGCCAGCTGGGGGTCGGCACTGGTGGTGCTGCTTGGCTATTCGCGCGTGCCGTATGCCGCGGCGGCATCCGGCCAGTTCTTCCGCGCGTTTGCGCGCCTGCATCCGCGCGGCGGATTCCCCACCGTGTCGCTGCTGTTCACCGGCGCCGCCTCGGCCCTGGCGTGCACCTTGTCGCTGGATGACCTGATCGCGTCGTTGATGGTGATCCAGATCATGTTCCAGTACATGGCGCAGTGCCTGGCCATTGTGTTGCTGCGCCGGCGCGGCCGGCACAGCGCGGACACCTTCCGCATGCCGCTGTATCCCTTGCCGGTGCTGATCAGCGTGCTCGGCTGGCTGTACATCGTGTGCACCAGCCCAGGGCGGCACATCCTGGCCGGCGTGGCGACCATGGTGGGCGGCACGCTCATTTACGCGATCGATGCATGGAGAAAGAAGGCATGGCCTTTTCAGAGCCCATGAAACGCTGGGACGTAGCAGTGGTGGGCGAGATTTACGCGGACCACGTGTTCAGCGGTTTCCAGCGCTGGCCCGCACCCGGCGAAGAAGTGCACGCCGAGCACTACCGGCGCGAACTCGGCGGCGGCGCGGTCAACACCGCCTGCGCGCTGGCGCGCTTGCAGCATCGCGTGCGCCTGATCGGGCTGATCGGCGAAACCGATCGCGCCTGGTTTGAAACGCGCCTGCATGGCTTTGGCGTGTCGGCCGACGGTTTGCGCGCCGATCCGCTGGACACCGGCGTAACGGTGAGCGTATCCACCACACAGGACCGCTCGTTCTATACCTACCTGGGCGCCAACCGCCGCCTGGCCGAGGTGCTGGACGATGCATCCGTGCAGGCCGAACTGATCGCTGCGCGCCATGTGCATTTCGCCATGCCGCTGCCGGCGGAACTGGCCAGGCGCCTGTTTCCGCTGCTGCGTAGGGCCGGATGCACCACCTCGCTGGACGTCGGCTTCAGTCCGGACTGGCTGGGCGATCCGGCCAATGCCTGGACCTGCCGCGCAGTCGACTACTTTTTCCCGAACCAGGCCGAAGCGCGCCGGTTGAGCGGCGACGACAGCGCCGAAGCCTTCCGCGACTGGGTTGTGTCGATGGCGATCCCGCACGGCGTGATCAAGCTCGGCGCGGCCGGCGCCGCCGCCGTGGTCAACGGCCAGCTGTTGCACGTGGCGCCGCCGCGCATCGCGGCGGTGGACACGACCGGCGCCGGCGATGCGTTCGATGCCGGCTTTATCGATGGCGTATTGAACGGCGAGTCGACCGAAGACTGCCTGCGGCGCGCATGCATTTGCGGCGCCCTGTGCACGACGCAGGCCGGCGCGCTGGAAGGTTTACCCGATTCCCTGCAGTTACGGAGCATCTATGAGCAAACCTATGGAACGTAAGATCGCCCTGATCGGTGGCGGAGGTGTACGCGCACCGCTGGTGATCTTCGGTGTGGATGAAGCGACGGAAGCCTTGGGCGCCGCGGAAATGGTGCTGTACGACCCCGACCAGGAACGCCTGGCGGTGATGGTGGAACTGGGCAAGGCGATCGTGGCCAAGTCCGGCGGTTCGTTGCGCCTGCGCGCGGCCACCTCGGCCGAGGATGCGATCGAAGGCGCGCATTTCGTGCTCAACAGCATCCGCGTGGGCGGCATTGCCGGACGCGCGGCCGATGAAAAGGCGGCCATCGAACAGGGCTATCCGGGGCAGGAAACCACCGGCCCGGCCGGTGTCGCCATGGCCTTGCGCACCGTGCCGGCAGCGCTGGAACAGGCACGCCTGGTGGAACGCCTGAGCCCGGATGCATGGCTGGTGAACTTCACCAATCCCGCCGGATTGATCACGCAGGCTGTCACCGATCACGCGCGCGTAAAAATGGTCGGCATCTGCGATACGCCCACCGAACTGTTCCATAACATCGCCAAGGCGCTGGGCGAACCGTTCGACGATGTGCAATGCGACTACGTCGGCCTCAACCACCTGGGCTGGGTGCGCGGCGTGCGCGTGCGCGGCGAAGAGGTGATGGACAAGCTGCTCGCCAGCGACGACCTGCTGCGCCAGCTCTATCTTGCGCCGCTGTTCGATTTCAACATGATCCGCTCGCTGCGGCTGATCCCCACCGAATACCTGTTCTTCTACTACGAACGGCGGCGCGCCCTGCACAACCAGTTGCAGCAAGGCGGCAGCCGCGGCGCCGAAATCCAGCAGTTGAACCAGGTGTTAATCGACAACCTGAAAAGCCGCCTGCTGGCCGGCGACGGCGATGGCGCGGTGGCGACCTATGCGGCCTATCTCAACCAGCGTTCCGGTTCCTACATGAAACTGGAAGCGGAAGGCGGCTCGGCGTTCGATCCCGACGTGAGCCTGCAGGTCGACCCGTTCCGCGTGGCCACCGGCTATCACCGCATCGCCATCGACGTGATGAGCGCCCTGACCGGCGCCAAGCCGGCCACCATCGTGGTCAACACGCGCAACCGCGGCGCCCTGCCCGACCTGCCGCACGACGACATCGTGGAAACCTCCGCGCGCATCAGCCTGGATGCCATCGAACCGGAACCGATCGCGCCGCTGCCCGACGCGGTGCGCGGCCTGGTGCATGCAGTGAAAGCCTACGAACGCGCTGCGATCGAGGCTGCGCTCACCAATACCCGGCTGACCGCGCGCAAGGCGCTGCTGATCCATCCGGCCATCGGCGAATGGAGCCCCAGCAAGGCGCTGCTGCACAACATGTTCGGCGCGATCGATGCGGACGGGGAATGCCTGTGCCACGGGCCGATGCATGGTCATCTGCGTGGATGAGGCTTGCGGGCTGGGAGATCATCCCAGCCCACGCGCGGCGGCGTGGTATTTCTTGCGGATCTCCGCCAGGTCGACGCGCGGCGGCGGCGTCTTCAGCTTCATGTCGCGCATCGCATCGGCAACGATCTGCGCGATCGCCAGGTCGCGGAACCACTTGTGGTTGGCCGGTATCACGAACCACGGCGCTGCCTTCGTGCTGGTGCGCGCCAGCGCTTCCTCATAGGCTTCGACATAATCGGGCCATAAGCTGCGTTCCTGGTAGTCGCTCTCGCTGATCTTCCACTGCCGCGCCGGATCGTCCAGGCGGCGCTTGAAGCGCTCAAGCTGCTCCTCGGCGCTGATGTGCAGGTAGAACTTCAGGATGCGCGTGCCGTTTTCCGCCAGCATCTGCTCGAAATCGTTGATCAGCTCATAACGCCTCGCCCATACCTCACGCGGCACCAGCGCGTGGACGCGCACCACCAATACGTCTTCATAGTGCGAACGGTTGTAGATGACCACCTCGCCGCGGGCCGGGGTGTGTTGATGCACGCGCCAGAGAAAATCATGCGCGCGCTCTTCCGCGCTGGGCTGCTTGAAGCTGGCCACCCGCGTGCCCTGCGGATTCATGCCGGCAAAAAGATGCCGGATGACGCCGTCCTTGCCGGCGGCATCCAGCCCCTGCAGCACAATGAGCAGCGACTGGCCGGCATCCGCATAGAGCAGGTATTGCAACGCCCGTATGCGCGCCAGCGATTCGGCAATCACCGGCGCCGCCTTCTCGGACGACTCGTGCTTGCCTTTGCAGGCTGGATCGATGCGCGCCAGATGCAGCCTGGAACCCGGCTGCACGATGAATTCCTCGCGATACCCCATGTCAGTACTCCCGACCGGCCACGGCCTCGCACCATGCTCGAACGTCCGTGACGGGACGGCCAACGGCAATGCCCGCCGCCTGAAGCCCCGCCAGAACCTGCTGGATCACGTGCGACTGCACCTCGGCCAGCACGGTGAAATCGCTCACGGCGAAGTCCAGCTCATATGTCACCATGATGTCGTCAAACGCGCAGGCGTACGCCGAAGGCGTGGTATCCGCCGCGATGCCCTCGACCTTCTCCGTGGCCTGTTTCAGTATCCCGATCACCCGGCCCGGCGCCACCTCGTGATGAACACCCAGGCGCAGCGTGCCGATGTGCGGCATGCTGAGGCGGGAGTGGTTGGTGACGATCGCCTTGGCGACCAGGCTGTTGGGGATTACCACCAGGTCGTTGCAGCCGGTCCTGATGCGCGCCACGCGCCAGTTGATTTCGATGATCTGGCCTTCCACGCCATCTTTGGTGGCGATCCAGTCGCCGGCCGCAAAAGAGCGCTCGATATTGAGCGCCAGCCCGGAAAAAACATCCGCCAGCGTGCTTTGCAGCGCCAGGCCAAGCACGATGGCCAGGACGCCGGAGGTGGCCAGCACCGTGGAGATCGGCTGCTTGAACACCACGTCGACGATGCCGACGAAGGCCACCACGTAGATCAGCGCCGACGCCAGGTCGGCAAACAGTTGCCGCGCATGCGGCTGGTTGTCGTCCGGGAAAATGGTGCGCCGGAGGATCAGGTCGAGCAGGCTCTTCAACAACCAGGCGCCCAATATCCACCAGATGACTTTCGGCAGCTCGGGTGGCAGGCGCTGCTCGCCGGAGCCCTGGAAGAACAGGTAGTGCCCCAGCGGATTGCTGCGCCCGGGATAGACCGCGGTAAGCAGCAACAGGATGCCGCCTCCCCATAGAAGCTGGCGATACGGCCGTAGCCTTCGCGCGAAACCGCACAGCAGCAGCAGCGCCGCCATGGCCAGGCAGGCCACGTCGAAGCCACTGAAGATGACGGCGGGAAGAGCGTTCATGCACGCGGCCACAGGCGGTTCTGATGCGCCATAGTCGAACCGGGCGTGGGCTTCCTTCTTGACGATCGTCAAATCCGCGCGAGTAAGGCCGCAGGCTGCGTTGGAATCCCCGCATTGCCGATGCGCTGACGCGCAGACGCGCAATCACGACCTTGCCTTGGTTCGCCCGTTTTCTATAACCTCGCCCTAACAAGGCCCCAAGGAAGGTCACATGCAATCGTCTGGAACATTTCGCGGCATGCTCGTGCTCAACCGCCAGCCGCAGGAAACCGTGCATATCGGCGACGAGGTTACCGTTACCGTACTGAGTGTCGACGGCAACCAGGTTCGCCTCGGCATTCGCGCTCCCCTGCACATTGCCGTCCACCGCGAAGAAATCTACCGCCGCATCCAGGACAACAAGTGCGCTGCCGCGAAGGTGTCGTCGGCTTCTCCCCAGGTCGTCGTGCGGCGCTCGCGTTCCCGGCCTGCTGATTAGTTCCGATGCTGGGATTTCATCCCGGCCTACGGCGCTGAAGCGCCACAATAAATGGCGTATAGCGTCTCGATGATGCGCTCGGCCGGACCCGGTTCGAGCGCATACCAGATGGTTTGCGCTTCGCGCCGTGTACGCACCATGCCTTCCTCGCGCAGCTTGGCCAGATGCTGGGAAAGCGCCGATTGACTGAGATCGGGCAAGGCTTCATTGAGCTGCCCCACGGAAAGCTCCGCGCCTGCCAGCAGGCAGAGTACGCGCAGGCGTTGCGGATTGGCGAGCGCCTTCAGCAGTTGCGCGGCCTCTTCGGCCCGGTTGTGCATGGCCCTGGCGTTGCGTGCGACGTTTCTTTTCATCGATGCCTCACTGTTGTGCATTGCATAGCGCACGGTTGACTTTAGCGCATTCATCTAATTAAGATATTTCTAATGTAGCTAATTTTAATAAAATATCGACTTCCGAAGGCTCCACGCCAACAAGCGGGTTGACCTGCGTCAATGTCCTCCATGGCGATCCGCGCATGCTGAACGTGCGTCGTTTTTGCATCCGCAACACATCATCGAGGTGATCCGACATGTCGCGTATCGTGATTCTGGGGGCTGGCCTGGGCGGCATGGCGGCGGCTTATGACCTTAAAGCAGCGCTGGGAGCCAGCGCCGACATCACCGTCATCGGCGACGGCCCGTACTTCAACTTCACGCCCTCCAACCCGTGGGTGGCGGTCGGCTGGCGCACGCCCGAGCGGATTCGCGTGGCCGTGCGCGGGCCGTTGAACGAGCACGGTATCCATTACATCGAAGTGCCAGTACAGGCGATCCTGCCCGATGAAAATCGCCTGCGCCTGATCGATGGGCAGACGCTGGGGTACGACTACCTGATCATTGCCACCGGCCCCCGCCTGGCCTTCGACGAAGTGCCCGGCCTTGGCCCGGAAAACGGCTTCACCCAGTCGGTGTGCACCGGCCCGCATGCACAAGCGGCGTGGACCGCCTACCAGGCGTTTCTGAAGCATCCTGGCCCGATCGTCGTCGGCGCGGTGCAAGGCGCAAGCTGCTTTGGCCCCGCCTACGAATTCGCGATGATCCTGGATGCCGACCTGCGCCGGCGCAAGCTGCGCGACCGCGCACCGATCACCTTCATTACGCCGGAGCCGTACGTCGGCCATATGGGGCTGGGCGGCGTCGGCGATTCCAAGGGCTTGCTGGAATCGGAGCTGCGCAAGCGGGACATCCGCTGGATCACCAATGCCAAGGTAACGGCCATCGAGGCCGGGCATATCAAGCTCGACGAGCTGGATACCCAAGCCGTGCTGCTGCAAGCGCACGCTTTGCCCTTCGCCTACGCCATGTTGATACCCGCCTTTACCGGCGTCGACGCGGTGCGCGCCGTGCCCGCCCTGGTCAATCCGCGCGGCTTCGTGCAGATCGACGCGTTCCAGCGCAATCCGATCTACCGCAACGTGTTCGCCGCCGGCGTGTGCGTGGCGATCCCGCCGGTGGAAAGCACGCCGGTGCCGACCGGCGCACCCAAGACCGGCTTCATGATCGAGTCGATGGTCGGCGCAATCGTCCAGAACATCCAGGCCGAGCTGGCCGGCGCCCCCGCCGACGCACGCGCCACCTGGAATGCGATCTGCCTGGCCGACATGGGCGAAACCGGCGCCGCGTTCGTGGCTTTGCCGCAGATTCCGCCGCGCAACGTCACTTGGGCCAAGACCGGCAAATGGGTGCACCTGGCGAAGATCGCCTTCGAGAAGTACTACCTGAAGAAGGTACGCACCGGCAACACGCATCCAGTGTTCGAGCGCTACGTGCTCAAGCTGCTGGAGATCGACACGTTGAAACCCAGGGCGCCGCACCACTGAAGCTTTCATTGCAACGGAGCAAAGATCATGAACATCGACCGCGTCGTTCTCGCTTTCGCCGGCAGCATGGTGCTGCTGAGCCTGGCATTGGGGTATTTCGTGTCGCCGTGGTGGTTGCTGCTCACGCTGTTCGTCGGCGCCAATCTGCTGCAGTCCGCCTTCACCGGTTTTTGTCCGCTGGCGAAGATCCTTGCGCACTTCGGTGTGAAGGGTGGCAGCGCGTTTCCTTCTTGAATCACAACGGCTGCCACGTGACGCGTCATGCGCAAAGACACCCTACAACGCACCCGGGCGCATAACGCCGCCCTGCTCTTGCTGGCCACCGTACTGAGCGCATGCGGCGACCGGCAGCCGCACCCGATGGCGCAAACCACCCCACCTGCACTGGCATCGCTGGTGGTGCATGCGCAGGTCGCCCCGCAGGAACAGATCTGGGACGGCACGGTGGAAGCGATCCATTCCGCCGTGCTGTCCGCACAGACCAATGCGCGCGTGGAAGCATTGCCTTACGACGTCAACGACGTGGTGCCGGCCGGCGCGGTGCTGGTGCGTTTCAGCAACGTGGAGCAATCTTCCGCCACGCGGGCGGCCAGGGAACAGATCTCGGCGGCGCGGGCCGTCTATGCCAACGCGAAGATCAATTACGAGCGCATCGCTGCGATCGCCGCCAAGGGACTGGTCGCCAAGGCCAGCCTCGATGTCGCGCTCGCGCAGCGCGACAGCGCCTATGCAGCCTTGCTTGCCGCGCAGGCCAATTGGCGCAACGTCGGCATGCAGGAGGACTACACCGTGGTACGCGCGCCGTACGACGCCATCGTCACGCGCCGCTACGTGCAAGTGGGCGAGTCGGTGCAGGCCGGTCCGCCGGTGCCGCAACAGCTGATCGCCATCGCATCGCTGAAGGATTTGCGCGTCAACGTGCAGGTACCGCAGAGCGCGGTGGATGCCATCCGCCGCTATCGCTCGGCATTCGTGTTGCCGGCTGACAATGCCGCGCGTATCCCCGGCACCTCGGTCACCGTGTTTCCGTATGCCGATCCGGATACGCACAGCTTTTCCGTGCGCGTTGACATGTCGGGCGACCACACCGGCCTCTACCCCGGCATGACGGTGAAAGTGGCGTTCGCCACTGGCGAAGGGCGGCGCCTGCTGGTGCCGGCCAGCGCACTGGTCCAGCGCGGCGAACTGCAAGGCGTGTATGTGATCGACAACAACCAGGTCGCGCTGCAACAGGTGCGTACCGGCCACCGCTACGATGACCGTGTCGAGATACTCGCCGGCCTGGACGACGGCGAACGCATCGCCATCGATCCCGCCGCGGCCGGCCGCCAGCTGGTGGAGCGCCATCGCGGAGCCGCGCCATGAGTGCGCCGCTGGGCTTTTCCGGCCGCATCGCGCGCAGCTTTCTCATCTCACCGCTCACGCCGATCCTGGCCATCGCCGCGCTGCTGCTGGGCCTGGCGGCGATGATGATCACGCCGCGCGAAGAAGAACCGCAGATCGACGTGACCATGGCGAACGTGATGGTGCCCTTCCCCGGCGCCGACGTGCACGACGTGGAGAACCTGGTGGCGTTTCCGCTGGAGCAGAAGCTGTCGGAAATCGAAGGCATCAAGCACGTGTATTCGGTCAGCCGTCCTGGCATCGCCATCATCACGGTGGAATTCCAGGTTGGCGTACCGCGCCAGACGGCTATCGTGCGGCTGTACAACCAGGTGTTCCAGAACCAGGATTTCGTGCCGCGCGACTTGGGTGTGGGGCCGCCGCTGATCCGGCCGATGGGCATCGACGACGTGCCGGTGATGGCGTTGACGCTGTGGAGCGATCGCTCCGGCGAAACGCCCACCCAGCTCGGCGAGGTGGCGCACACGCTGGAAACGGAATTGAAGCGCGTACCTGGCACGCGCGACGTCTACACCATCGGCGCACCCGAACGCGCAGTGATGGTGGAGCTGGATGCCACCAAGCTCGCTTCCTACGGCATGGCGATCACCGACATTTCCGGCGCACTCCAGGCCGCGAACACGGTGAGGCAAGCGGGCGACCGCGTCAGCGCCGGCACCGATATGCCGGTGACGGCCGGCAGCTTTCTCGCCAATGCCGACGACGTGGCGAACCTGGTGATCGGCCTGAAGAACGGCCAGCCGGTGTTCCTCTCCGACGTCGCGCGCATCCATCAAGGCGCTGACCTGCCCAGCAGCTACGCATGGTTCGGCACGCCGCCCGGCAAGGGCGGCCCGGCCAGCGGTTCGGCGCCGGCCGTCACTATCGCCATCGCCAAGAAGCCTGGCACCAATGCCGCCGACATCACCACCGCGATCGCGGCGCGCCTGGCATCCCTGCAAGGCGTGGCGATACCGGCGGGCGTGCATGTCGAGGTCACGCGCGACTACGGGCAGACCGCCACCGACAAGGCGAACCACCTTATTCACAAGCTGATTTTCGCCACCGTTTCGGTGGTGTTGCTGGTGCTGCTGGCGCTGGGCTGGCGCGAAGCCATCGTGGTGGGCAGCGCCGTGATCGTCACCTTGATGCTGACCTTGTTCGCTTCCTGGGCGATGGGTTTCACCATCAACCGCGTGTCGTTGTTCGCGCTGATCTTTTCCATCGGCATCCTGGTCGACGACGCCATTGTGGTGGTGGAAAACATCCACCGGCACATGGCCATGGGTGGCTCGCTGCGCGAGGCCATTCCGGAAGCGGTGGGCGAGGTAGGCGGCCCCACCATCCTGGCGACGTTCACGGTGATTGCCGCGCTGCTGCCGATGGCTTTCGTTTCCGGCCTGATGGGACCGTACATGCGGCCGATCCCGATCAACGCCTCGGCCGGCATGCTGCTGTCGCTGGCGGTGGCGTTGATCGTGACGCCGTGGCTTGCGTTCCGGCTGTTGCGGCATGTGCATCACTCCGCGGAAGCGACTCATGCAGCGGGCGGCAGCCGATTGCACCGCCTGTTTCATCGCCTGATGTTTCCCTTCATCGGTGGCGCGCGCGCGCCGCGCCGGCGTAAGCTGCTGTTCGCATCCATGGGCCTGCTGGTAATTGCAGCGGCCGGACTGGTCTTGGTGAAAGCGGTGGTGCTGAAGATGCTGCCGTTCGACAACAAATCCGAGTTCCAGGTGGTGGTGGACATGCCCGCCGGCAGCACCCTGGAGCGCACCAATCGCGTGCTGGCCGAACTGGCGCAGGCCGTGTCGACCATTCCCGAAGTAAAGGACTGGCAAGGCTACGCCGGCACTGCCGCGCCCATCACCTTCAACGGCCTGGTGCGCCAGTATTACCTGCGCAGCGGCCCGCTGGTGGGCGACCTGCAAGTGAACCTGCTCGACAAGACGCTGCGCAGCCGGCAAAGCCACGCCATCGCGCTGGCGGCGCGGCCGATGCTGGCGAAGATCGGCGCGCGCTACGGCGCTGCGATAAAAGTGGTTGAAGTACCGCCCGGCCCACCGGTATTGGCGCCGATCGTGGCCGAAGTGTATGGCCCCGATGGCGACATGGTGCGCAAGGCAGCGCGACGCCTTAGGAAGATGTTTGCCAGCACGCCCGACATCGTAGACATCGACAGCAGCGTGGAAGCCGATGCGCCACGCAATGTCGTGACGGTGGATCGCCAGCGCGCGGCCAAGCTCGGCCTCAACCAGGCCGACATTGCGCAAGCGTTGCGCACCGCCCTGTCCGGCGACGACGCCACCTATCTGATGGATGGCCACGCCAAGTACGCCGTGCCGCTGCGCCTGCGTTTGCCGGCAGGCGACCAGGCATCGCTTGCGCAACTGTTGGCGCTGCGTATCCGCGCGCACGGCATGGCGCCGGCACCCGTGACAACGTTTGCACAACTGTTCGCACCGCACGCTCCGACATCGTACGGCGCGCTGGTGCCGCTGTCCGAAGTGGTGAGCGTACGCACGGACGAGCGTGAAAAGGCCATCTACCACAAGGACCTTCTGCCGTATGCCTACGTGGTCGGCGACGATGCCGGCGCCACCGACAGTCCGTTGTACGGCATGTTCAAGATGGTCGGCAGATTGCAAGACGAAAAAGTGCTGGGCCAGACCGTCGACCAGCACTTCATCGCGCAGCCGCAGGATACGAGCGGCCTGGCGATCAAATGGGACGGCGAATGGCAGATCACCTATGAAACCTTCCGCGACATGGGCCTGGCCTATTCGGTGGGCCTGGTGCTGATCTACCTGCTGGTCGTGGGCCAGTTCAAAAGCTATGTCGTGCCGCTGATCATCATGGCGCCGATTCCGCTGACCGTGATCGGCGTGATGCCCGGCCATGCACTGTTGGGCGCGCAATACACCGCCACCTCGATGATCGGCATGATCGCGCTGGCCGGCATCATCGTGCGCAATTCGATCCTGCTGATCGATTTCATCAACCAAGCGCTCGCCGCAGGGCGGCGGCTGGAAGAAGCCGTGATCGAAGCCGCCGCCGTGCGCGCAAAGCCGATCGTGCTGACCGGCGTTGCAGCGATGGCGGGCGGCTTCTTCATTCTCGACGACCCTATTTTTCAAGGACTGGCAGTGTCGCTGATCTTCGGCATCCTGGTGTCGACGATCCTGACGCTGCTGGTGATTCCGCTGCTGTATTACGCGTGGCTTTCGCGACAGGCGCAAACACTACGCGGCGCCTGAGGGAGCGATCATGTTCAAGCATCTGCTACTGGCCACCGACGGATCGGCGCACGCCGAATCGGCAGTGAAAACCGGCGTGCAACTGGCCCGGTCGCTGCACGCGGAAGTAACCGGCATGACCGTGCTCGCACCGCAACCCACGGCCATCCGCCAAACCGCCCATCCGCACGGCCATGTCGTCGCCAATGCGCATTTGCGTTTCGTGCAGATCGTCGCCAACACGCACGACGTGACGTGCGACACCCTGTACGTCACCGGCGAAGCACCACACGAGGAAATCATCCGCACCGCCGACCGCCTGCACTGCGACCTGATCGTGATGGGCGCGTTCGGGCACAAGGGCATCAAGGCGAAGCTGCTCGGCAGCGAAACGCAAAGGGTCCTGATTCACGGCCATTTGCCGGTACTGGTGTGCAAGTAGGCTGGGATGAAATCCCAGCATCAGGAACCACGACAAAGCTGGGATTTCATCCCTGCTCGCGACCTTCATCTCCAGAAGGATATTTCCGCCACGACCAAACAGGCACCCATGATGGAAGCCGAACGAACCGCCACCGAAGAACTTGCCGCGCTGGGCTCCAGCCGCGAGCGTGGCCTGTCGTCGGCAGAAGCGGCGATCCGGCTGAAACGCGACGGCGCCAACGAGATCGCACAAAAAAAGCAGCATCCGCTGTGGCTGCTGCTCAAGAAATTCTGGGGCATCTCGGCCTGGATGATCGAGCTGGTCGCCTTGCTTTCCCTGGTACTGAAGAAGTACGACGACGTATGGATGGCGCTGTTGCTGCTGGTCATCAATGCCTTGCTCAGCTTTCTGCAGGAGCAGCATGCCGCCGATGCCCTGGCGGCATTGCGGCAGCGACTCAACGTGCTGGCCAGGGTCTTGCGCGACGGCGTGTGGCGCCCGATTCCAGCCGCGGAAATCGTATGCGGCGACGTCGTGCGCGTGCGTGCCGGCGATTTCGTGCCGGCCGATCTGCGCATCATCGAAGGCGACGTGAAAGCGGATCAATCTGCGCTGACTGGCGAATCGCAAACCATCGAAAAGAGGCCCGACGACATGCTGTATTCCGGTTCGGTCGCCAGCCAGGGCGAAGCCAGCGGCGTCGTCACGGCAACGGGTGTTGGCACGCGTTTCGGCCGCACCGCCCAGCTGGTGGAAGATGCGCAGCCGCGCTTGCATGTCAACGATGTGATCGGGCGCGTGGTCAAGTGGCTGCTCATCATCGTGAGTTCCCTGGTGGCGCTTACGCTGGTCGTCGCCCTGCTGCGCGGCGTGCCGCTGGTGGAAACCCTGCCGGTGGCGCTGGTGGTGCTGATGAGCGCCATTCCGGTCGCGCTGCCGGTGATGTTCACGGTGAGCACGGCGCTGGGCTCGATGGAACTCGCGCACAAGGGCGTGCTGATCACGCGCCTTGGCGCGGTGGAAGACGCCGCCACCATGAACGTGTTGTGCGCCGACAAGACCGGCACGCTGACGCTCAACCGGCTCAGCCTGGTGGACGCGCTGCCGCAAGCCGGGTTTTCTGCCAATGACGTGATACGCATCGGCGCGCTCGCCTCCAATGCCGCCGACTACGACCCGATCGACTTGGCGTTTCTGCAGGCCGCCAGGGAGCGCAATTTGCTGACGTCCGATGCGCGCGTGCTTTCCTTCGTTCCGTTTTCCGCTGCCACGCGCTGCACGCAAGCCACCATCGAAACGCCAAACGGCCAGCTGAGATGTATCAAGGGTGCACTGCGTAGCGTGGCGCAAGCGGCCGGGCTCGATGCCGGCACGCTGGATACCTTGCGATCGGCCGCGCGCGAACAAGCCTTGAAAGGCATTCGCACGCTCGCTGTCGCGCGAGCGGACGATTCGGCGTCACCGAAGCTGGTCGGGCTTGCCTATCTGCACGATGCGCCGCGGGTGGATTCGCGCCACCTCATCGAGCAACTGCATGCACTTCATATCGACGTCAAGATGCTCACCGGCGATGCACGGCCGGTCGGGCAGGAAATTGCCCATGAACTGGGCCTGGGCGAGGTGCTGCGCGCGCCGGATCTTCGCGCGCTTTCCAGCGCGCGGGCGGCGGAGCTGATCACACACGCCGATGGTTTTGCCGAAGTTTTCCCCGAAGACAAATACCGCGTGGTGACCAGCCTGCAAGCGGCCGGCCGTGTGGTGGGCATGACCGGCGACGGCGTGAACGATGCGCCTGCGTTGAAACAGGCCGAAGTCGGTATCGCTGTCAGCGGCGCGACCGACGTCGCCAAAGCCGCTGCCAGCGCGGTGCTCACCACCGAAGGACTGGCCAATATCGTCGCGCTGGTGCAGACCGGCCGCGCTATTTACCAGCGCGTGCTCACCTGGATCGTCAACAAGGTCGCCGACACGATTCTCAAGGCCGGGTTGATCGTCGTGGCGTTTCTGGTCACCGGGCGTTTCGTGATTTCCGCGCTGGGCATGCTGCTGGTGGTGCTGCTTACCGACTTCGTCAAAGTGGCCTTGGCAACCGATCGCGTGGAAGCCTCGCGTACGCCGGAGACATGGAACATCGCCCCCTTGATCGGTGTGTCGGTAGTGCTTGGTCTGTTGATGCTGGTGGAGTCACTCGGCCTGCTGGCCTTCGGCTGGCATGCGTTTGCGCTGGTGCAGAAAGATGGCCGGCTACTCACCTTCACGTTCCAATTGCTACTGTTTTTCGCGCTTTTTTCGCTGCTTTCCATTCGAGAGCGCCGTGCCTTCCTGAGGTCTCGGCCGAGCATCACGCTGATGGCATCGCTCGCAGCGGGCGCACTCGTCGGCATCTTGGTCGGCTGTTTCGGATTGGGGCGCTTGCAAGCGCTGCCGTTATGGCAAAGCCTGTCGATGGCCAGCTGCATAGGGCTCTTGGTGCTAGGCCCCAATGATGCGATCAAGACCGAGCTGGTCCGGCGCGCACTTCAGAAAATGCACCCTCAACCCACGGAGGTCACCTGACATGGCCGCTCCGACATCTGCTCCACAAGAGTCTTTCATCCACGTGCTTTGTCCTGCATGCGGCAAGGTCAACCGCGTCCCTTCCGAGCGCCTGGCCGAGCTGGCCCGTTGCGGCCACTGCCATCGCCCCTTGTTTGCGGGCCATCCGGTGGAAGTGGATGAAGCTGCATTCCAGGCGCATGTGCGCCTAAACGATCTCCCGCTGCTGGTGGACATGTGGGCGCCCTGGTGCGGACCATGCCGGATGATGGCGCCGCACTTCGAGCGCGCCGCCACCCTGCTCGAACCGCACGTCCGCCTGCTGAAGCTCGACACCGACCAGGCGCAAGCCACCGCAAGCCACTATGGCATCCGCAGCATTCCTACGCTGTTGCTGATCCATCGCGGCAAGGTCATCGACCGTGCCGCAGGCGCGCAGAACGCCGAAGCCTTGGTCCGCTGGGTGCGATCGCACTCGCTATGACCACCCTTTCCATCTGCAGGGAGAACGATCATGTACAAGCAATGGCCCGAAATGAGCAAGGACCTCTCGGAGATACTCAAGGAGTTGCGCGCGGGAACACCCGATACGATGAGCGCCTTCTCCGCACTCGCCAAGGCAGCACTGGCGCCCAAGGCGCTGGATACGAAAACCAAGGAACTGCTGGCGCTGGGCATTGCCGTCGCCATTCGCTGCGACGCCTGCGTGGCCTTCCATGCGGAAGCGGCCATGAAGCGCGGCGCCACGCGCGGTGAAATCATGGAGACGATGGGCATGGCGATCTATATGGGAGCCGGCCCGAGCGTGATGTATGCCGCGCAAGCGGTGGAAGCGTATGACCAGTTTGCCGCCAGGCAAAGGGAATCGCAGGCGTGAAGTTGCGGGCGGTGAGCGCATGCGAACCCCAACGCCGCCGTACAAAAAGCGATGCCGGGGTTCGGCTCGCCACACCGCCAACCTGCGAACTTCGCCTGCCGCGGCGCAACTTGCCGTAACATCGGGCGACCCAAGCACGGCCTTTGCGTCGAACCGTCAACGAGGTGCGTAGATGCAGCAGCGCTTTCATTCGCCCGGCGTGGTCTACGCCGCATTGGCCGTACCGGCCGTTCCCGACGAAGGTGTCACGTTTCAGCGATGACGCTGCTCGTGCATCGTGGCGCACGCCACGCTTTCGCGCTGCTGGGATGCACGGCGAGCCTGGGCGCGACAACGCACCAGGCAGCGGCCCAGGATGTCGCCCGCGCCAGTGCGGCAGCCGGCGTCGACACGCTGTCCACCGTGCACGTAAGCGTCAGCCGATTGACGATCGATCCACGCGACATACCCGCGGCACTTAGCGTTACCAGCGTTGCGCCGGCGAACGCCGGGCAACCCGGTGTAAATCTGTCCGAGGCGCTGGTTGGGGTACCCGGCGTGCTGGCACGCGACCGGCAGAACTATGCGCAGGACGAACAATTCTCGATCCGCGGATTCGGCGCACGCTCGACCTTCGGCGTGCGCAGCATCCGCTTGTTCGTCGACGGCATACCCGCCACCCTGCCGGATGGGCAAGGCCAGATCTCCGATTTCGATCTGAGCATGGGCGGCCGGCTGGAGGTGTTGCGCGGTCCATTCTCGGTGCTTTACGGCAACGCGGCCGGCGGCGTAGTGCAGCTTTGGACCGCGCCAGGCACGGCCGCTGCGAAGACCACGCTGGGTATGTATGCCGGCAGCCATGATGCTTTCCGTTACAGCGCCGATACACGTGGCATGCTGGGCGATGTGGATTACAACGTCGCCGTCGGGCAATTCCTCGCCGGAGGCTATCGCCAGCACAGCCGCGTCAACCGGCAAACGGCCCACGCACGCTTTGGCATACCGCTGGGCGATCACCGCAAGCTGACCGTGGTGCTCGACCGCTTCGATCAGCCGCGCGCCGAAGACCCGATGGGGTTGACCCGCGCCCAGCTCGACGCCGATCCCCGGCAGGCCTCGCCGGCAGCACTGCAGTACGACACGCGCAAGAGCATTCTGCAGAACCAGCTTGGCCTGGTGTACGACCAGCAGCTCGGCCACGATGACCAGCTGCACGGCACGGTTTACGTCGGCCGGCGCGACATCACGCAGTACTTGTCCATTCCGAAGGCGGTGCAGGCCAATCCGCTGTATCCCGGCGGCGTGGTGGCGCCGAACACCAACTATGGCGGCCTGGATCTGCGCTGGACGCACGAGGGACAGCTGCTCGGCCGCGATACCGAATTCGTGCTTGGCGGCGGCGGCGATGGGCAATGGCAACGCCGCCTGGGCTACCAGAACTTCGCAGGGGATGTGCTGGGTGTGCAAGGCGCGTTGCGCCGCGACGAAGACGATGATGTCGGCAACGTCGACGCTTACGCGCAATGGTATTGGTACGTCGCCGAGCAATGGTCGGTACTGTTGGGCCTGCGCCATGATGATGTACATTTCAACGAACGCGATTTCTACGTCACCCCGGCCAATCCGGACAACAGCGGGCATGTGGATTATTCGGCCACCACGCCCGTGCTCGGCATGCTGTTCCGTCCGCTGGATAACCTGCAGCTTTATGCAAGCTTCGGGCGCGGCTTCGAAACACCCACCTTCGACGAACTCGGTTATCGCAGCGATGGCCAGCCCGGCCTGGCTTTCAACCTGCGCGCCACGCGCAGCAACAACGAAGAAGCCGGCGTGAAGTGGCAACCCATGCCGGCGCTGGATGTCGAAGTGGCCGCCTTCCGTGCCGACACCCGCAACGAACTGGCGGTCGGCACCAGCGAGAATGGTCGTTCCACGTATCGCAACGTGGGCGCCGCACGGCGCCAGGGCGTGGAGTGGTCGGCGAATGGCACGCTCGCACCGCAGTGGCGCATCGCCGCCGGCTTCACCCACCTGCAAGCCGTGTTCCGCAGCAGCTTCCTGGCGTGCGCCGCCACGCCGTGCGCGGCGCCGAACGTGCCGGTGCCACATGGCGCGCGCATTCCCGGCGTACCCGGCAACTATGGTTCGCTGCGCCTCGAGCACGGCGGTGAGCTTGAGTGGCAGGAAGGCATCACTTTCACGGGCGCGGGCAGCGTGGTGGCCAACGATACCAACACCGCGCGTGCCGCTGGCTACGGCCTCGTCGGCATCGACGTTGCCTATGTGTTTGCATTGGACGGGTCGAAGCAGCTTCGCGTAAGCGGCCGGGTCGACAATCTTGCAAACCGCCGCTACGTCGGTTCGGTGATCGTCAACGAGAGCAACGGCCGCTATTTCGAGTCGGGGCCGGATCGCGCCTATATGCTCGGTGCGCAGGTGAGTTTTTGAGTTCGGATACTTTTGGGTCACCCCAGGCGTGATCTGGCGGACCTGCCTGCGAACAAAATGAAGCCGCGCAATGTTTGCGCGGCTTCTGAAAAAGAACGCAAGGCTCAGTGTTTGCCATGTCCTTTCGAATGGGCTTTGCCGTGCGCGGTCCCTGTTACGCCCTTGCCCTTGGCTTTGTCCTGCGCCACGTCACTCACGGCCGGACCGACCTTGCTATCGCCGGCGCGCGTAGTATTGGTCATCGCCGATACCATATCACCATGGCTGTCGCTGTTCATGCCCGCATGGCCCATGCCGCCATGGCCGTGGGATTGGGGTGCGGCAAACGCGCTGGTCGCCGCCAGGCACAGCACCAAAGCGGTAAGCATCTTGGTACGCATAACTCGTAAACCTCTTGCGTGGGAACCGCTCGATCGCGGTGTGAGCACGGTAAAACCACATTGCCAGCCAATCGCTGAACTGCACGGGATTTAGCTGAACATCGCCTATCGGCGAAAAAGCAGCGTCAGCCACGTGCAAGCCTGATGGATAATGAGCGTCTAAAGCGCTGCAAACAGCTGGTTTCGGCGGCCGCAGGCATTCGGGCGGCCTTATGCTAATGGCTTGAGGCGATACCAAAGGAACATCCATGCCGTGGCTCATTACCAAGTACCTGATTACTTCTGCCGTGGTTGTAATCGTCTCGGAAGTTGCAAAGCGCAGCGACCGTCTTGGCGCATTGCTCGCTTCGCTGCCGCTGGTGACGCTCCTGGCATTGACCTGGCTTTATATCGACAAGCAACCTGCCGAGAAGATCACCAACCACGCTTGGTACACGTTCTGGTATGTCGTGCCTACGCTGCCGATGTTCCTGGCCTTTCCACGCCTGTTCACCCGTTTCGGTTTCTGGCCAGCATTGGGGCTGAGCGCGCTGATCACCATCGTGTCGTTCGCGCTGTTTGCCATGGCGTTGCGCCCTTTCGGCATCAAGCTGATGTAGCGCTGGCGGGGATAACGTCCCAGCCTACTCCGCCATTTCACCGAACAACTCGGAAACATGGTGACGCGCCTGCGCCAGCGCCTTGCGCCCTTTCGTCGTCAGCCGGTAATAGCGTCGCCGGGTCTTGCCGAGATGTTCCTCGCGCACTCGCAGATAACCGCGTTCCGTCAGCCGGTGCAGCATCGGGTATAGCGTTCCAGGGCCGATGCGATAGCCATGATGGTGCAACTCCTCGATCATCCACTGGTCATAGATTTCCTGCTGCTCGGCATGCAGCAGGATGTGAAACGGGATCAGCCCGGACAGCAATTCGGTAGCCATGTTTATCGTGGGATATCCAGATCCGATTATGATCGAGCGCTATGTGATAGCACTCCGCCCTCACCCATGGAAGCAGCATGAACCGAGCAGCCATTCCCCGCACAGTCTGGATGCTTGGCTTCGTCAGTCTCTTCATGGACTTGTCATCCGAGCTGATCCACGCCCTGCTCCCGATCTTTCTGGTCACCACGCTGGGCATGAGTGTCATGGCGCTGGGTTTGCTCGAAGGCATCGCTGAAGCCTCGGCGCTGATCGTGAAGATTTTTTCGGGGCCGGTCAGCGACTGGCTGGGCAAGCGCAAGCTGCTGTTGCTGTTGGGCTATGGCCTGTCCGCCTTGACCAAGCCACTGTTTCCGCTGGCGGCATCCCCCGCGTGGGCGATTGTGGCCCGCCTGCTGGACCGTACCGGCAAAGGCATCCGCGGCGCACCGCGCGATGCGCTCATCGCAGATGTGGCTCCACCGGATATTCGCGGTGCATGCTTCGGCTTGCGGCAGTCGATGGATACCTATGGCGCGGTGGCCGGGCCGCTGGCTGCGGTATGCC
>Ga0209646_1000478_pt1 | contig 19998 bp, 17 predicted proteins | sample AraplaL_Col_mTSA_FD_184259 | JGI IMG/M metagenome (GOLD analysis project Ga0209646, IMG submission 184259) | Arabidopsis root microbial communities from the University of North Carolina, USA - plate scrape CL_Col_mTSA (SPAdes) (version 2) | ecosystem: Host-associated > Plants > Roots >...
GCCAGGTTGCCCCGCGCTGCCGTTCGACTTGCATGTGTAAGGCATGCCGCCAGCGTTCAATCTGAGCCAGGATCAAACTCTTCAGTTTAATCTCTGTTTATTTGCTACTTTCGTAGCACCGTCATCGCTGACGGGTCGCTCACTCAAAATACTGACAGGCCACTATTTTCATAGCGCCTATTTCATTACTTCTTGTGAACATTTGATATTTTAAGTATCAGCGAAACTAGTTCGCTGTGCACTTTCATCAAACGTCCACACTTATCGACTGTTAATTTTTAAAGAACTTTATTCGGTACTGCTTGCTGAAGAAGCGTTGTGTTCATCAGCGAAGAGGCAAGATTATGAAGTGTTTCGTTTATCTCGTCAAGCCTGTTTTTTTCTCGCTTCATTCAGCAACATGTGCTGTGTTCTGCGAGGGGGCGAACTATAGCAAGAGCAGCCGCAGCTTGCAAGAGTAAAATAGCGGCTTCTCCGATTTATGTAAAATAGCGGCTTCTCCGATTTATAAGTCGCCCATATGTTTATTCCAACTATCCCTGCTACTAATAACGAGACGCTGGCCGCCCTGCTGGACAAGGCCATCAACAATAAGACCAAGCCGCTGGGTAGCCTGGGCGTGTTGGAGTCGCTGGCCAAGCAAATAGGCCTGATACAGAGCACGCGCGATGTCGCTATCACGCAGCCAGCCATCTTGGTGTTCGCCGCCGATCACGGCGTGGTTGCGGAAGGTATCTCCGCCTACCCCCAGGATGTAACCTGGCAGATGGTAGAGAACTTCCTGGCGCGAGGCGCCGCCATCAATGTCTTTGCGACGCAAAACAACTGCGAACTGCGCGTCATCGATGCCGGCGTCAATCACGACTTCGGCCCGCGCGACGGCCTGACCGACCGCAAGCTGGCACACGGCACGCAGAACTTCGCGCACGAACCAGCGATGAGCCGCGCCATCTGCGAGGCCGCACTGTCCGCCGGCATGGCCCTCGCCGCCGAATTGAAAGGCAATGTGGTCGGCTTCGGCGAGATGGGCATCGGGAACACCACCGCCGCAGCCGCGTTGATGCACAAGCTCACCGGCATCCCGGTCGCCCAATGCGTGGGTGCCGGCACCGGCCTGTCAGCGGAAGGCGTGCTGCATAAGCAGCATGTGATCGAAGCGGCGGCAACAAAACACAACGTCACCGAACCACTGGACGTACTGGCCACCTTCGGCGGGCTGGAAATCGCAATGATGGCCGGCACCATGCTGAAAGCGGCCGAGCTGCGCAAAGTGCTGCTGATCGATGGCTTCATCGTCACCAGCGCGCTGCTGGTCGCAGCCCGCCTGCAACCGGCGATCCTGGACTACTGCGTCTTCGCCCACTGCTCAAACGAGAACGGCCACAAACAGATGCTGGCCGCGCTGGGTGCGAAGCCGCTGCTGAACCTGGGCCTGCGCCTGGGCGAAGGCACCGGCTGCGCACTGGCGCTGCCGCTGCTGCATGCGTCGGTCAACTTCCTGAATCAGATGGCCACCTTCGAATCAGCCCAGGTCAGCGAGAAGTCCGAGTAAGCGCCGTGCACCAACTACGCCTGTTCTTCACCGCGCTGCAGTTCTTTACCCGCCTGCCGATCCCCGGCTGGGTGGGCTTCGATTCGGCCTGGCTGAATCAGGCGTCCCGCTACTTCCCGCTGGTCGGCGTGGTGGTGGCGGCCATCACCGCCGGCGTGTACGCGCTGGCGGCATGGGTCGTCCCATCCCCGGTCGCGGTACTGCTGTCGACAGCCGCCGGCATCTACACCACCGGCGCCTTCCACGAAGACGGTTTTGCCGATATGTGCGACGGCTTCGGTGGCGGCATGACGCCGGAGCGTGTGCTGGAGATCATGAAGGATTCGCGCATCGGCGCATACGGCGCCATCGGCATCATCTGCCTGCTCGCCACCAAGTGCACGACGCTGTCGATGCTGCCTCCGCTGACGGCGATCGCCGCGTTGTTTGTCGCCCATCCGCTATCGCGCCTGATGGCGACCTCGCTGATCTGGCGCCTCGACTACGCGCGCGCCGAAGGCAAAGCCAAACCGCTGGCGCAAAAGATGAGCGGCGCCGAATTTTCATTGGCCGCCGCCTGCGCCGCGATCCCCGCGCTCGCAATGGCCGCCTGCGGGTGGATCACATGGAGCGCCCTGGCGACAGGCGTAGTCGCCGGAGGCGTCGCCACCGCATGGCTGGCCCGAAAATTCGTCCGCCGCATCGCCGGCTACACGGGCGACTGCCTCGGCGCCGTGCAGCAGCTCAGTGAAGTGGTGTTCTATCTATGCGTGCTGGCCAGCATGCGCCACGGCGCAATGCCCTGGTAGCGCCATGCGCTTGATACTGGTCCGCCATCCGCAGCCGCTGATTGCCACCGGCGTTTGCTACGGCCGCAGCGACCTCGCCGTATCGGAGGATCAGCTGGCGAGAACGCTGACGGCGCTATCGTCCGCGCTGCCCCACGGCCTGCCCTTATATAGCAGCCCACTGCAACGCTGCACCAAGCTCGCAGCGGAACTGGCGCCGCTACTGCAATCCCCCGCCCCGCTACTGGACGCCCGCATCGCCGAAATCGACTTCGGCGATTGGGAGATGCGCGCCTGGGATGACATCCCGCGCACCGACATCGACGCGTGGGCGGCGGACCTGGTCAACTACCGCCCCGGCGGCGGCGAGAGCGTGCTGCAGATGGCCGGCCGCATCGCTGCGTTTTACTCAGACCTCCAGCGCCAGCAATGCGACGCCATCGTCATCTGCCATGCCGGCGCGATGCGCTTGCTGTCCGCATGCCACGCCGGCTTGGCACCTGCCGGAATGGCGCTGCAGGCGGCCCGGCATCCGCATCAAATCGGCTATGGCGCCACGCTGATCCTGCAAGGCTAAACCTCCAGCCGATGACCGCTGAAGCGCAAACCCGTATAATGGCGGGGTTTTGGTGCCCGCGCGTCTGTCCAGATGCGCAGTTAAACGGGAAACACGAAGCTCCTGGTCCACTAGACCAAGGCCCACGTGTGCTGCCCCCGCAACGGTAAGCAAGTGTCGCAGCGCATGCGCGACAGCCCTCCTCCGACAAACCACTGTGCTCCGCATGGGAAGGTGAGGTGGTCTAACTTGCCAGCCCGGATACCGGCCAAATCAGGTGGAAGTGAGCGAACGGGATGTGCGCGAACGGAAGGAGCCGGCATTGGTGCCGGCGCTCCGCTGCGTGCATCGTCCGGTTCTCCGCTTCTGTTCAATCTGGCCCACGGGGACGTCGGCCGGTTGCTATTAACAGAAAAACTACATGATGAATCTTCATATCTCCCGTCCGGCGGCCCTGACGTCGCTGGCACTGGCAATGGCCGCCTCCTACGCTCACGCAGAACCAATCGCCGGCACCGTGCTGGTTACCGCCACCCGCAGCCCCCAGCCACTGGCCGACGTTATCAGCGATAGCGTCACCATCAGCGCCGAGCAGATCGCCGAATCGGGCGCCGGCTCCATCGTCGATCTGCTGCAACGCCAGCGCGGTATCGAGATCGCCCGCACCGGTGGCCCAGGCACCAACTCCACCGTGTTTATCCGCGGTGCCAACAGCAACCAGAATCTGGTCCTGGTCGACGGCGTGCGTATCGGCTCCTCGACCACCGGCGCCGCCAACTGGAGCGCCCTGCCGCTGACCTCCATCGACCATATCGAAATCGTCTACGGCCCACTGAGTTCCCTGTATGGTGCGGACGCCATCGGCGGCGTGATCCAGATCTTCACCAAGAAGGGCAAGGGCGCGCCAGCATTCACCGCCTTCGCTGGCTATGGCACAGACAACACCCGCGAGGGCGATGTTTCGGTCTCCGGCGCTACAGGCGGTGAGCACAGCATCAGCTACGCGATCAGCGCCGGAAAGGAAAAGTCGGACGGCTTCTCGTCCACCCGTCCTGCCAGCAGCTCCTACAACGCCGACAAGGATGGCTACGACCGCGAAAGCGCGGCGGCGCAATTCAGCCTGCGCCTGGCCGAAGGCCACGAAGTCGGCGCGATGCTCCTGCATAGCAAACTCGATTCGCAGTATGACAACGGCGCCTCGCCCTACGATGTGCGCTCGCACGCAAAGCTCGAAAACGCCTCCGTCTACAGCAAGAACCAGATCCTGCCGATATGGCAAAGCCTTGTGCAGTACTCGCAGGCCAAGGACGATGGCGCCAATTACAGCAGCGCCTCGGCGTTCGGCTACTCGCAGGTCAACACCAAGCAAACCGACTTCACCTGGCAGAATGATGTGCAGATCGGCGCCGACGTGCTGCAACTGCTGTACGACCATCGCAAGGAAGAAGTGGAGACCAGCGGCTTCACGCTGGATGCTTCGCAGCGCACCACCAACTCGGTGGCGGCCTCGTACAACGCCCGCCGTGGCGACAACCTGTTCAACGCCAGCGTGCGCCGCGACAAATCGATCTACGGTTCGAAGAACACCGGTTCCGTAGGCTATGGCTACAACTTCACACAGGCACTGCGCGCCACCGCAAGCTACGGCACCAGCTTCCGTGCGCCGACCTTCAATGAGCTGTACTACCCAGGCTATGGCAATGACAAAAACAAACCGGAACTGGGCAAGAACGCCGAAATTGGGCTGCACTACGACAGCGGCACTACCGCGCTGAGTGCCACCTACTACCACAACCGCTTGACCGATTTGCTGGTAAACACGGTGCCATGCCCGTTCTCCGTCACGCAGTATCCCTACGGCTGCGCCTACAACGTCAACCACGCGCTGCTTGAAGGCCTGACCATGGCCGCCAGCCAGCAGTTGGGCCGTTTCAACCTGGCCGCCAACGTCGACCTGCAGGATCCACGGGATGAAACCAGCGACAAGCGCCTGCAGCGCCGCGCCAAAAAGCACGCTAACCTGATGGCCGACTACAGCGCCGGCGCCCTGAAGGCCGGCGTGGAAATCGAACTGTCCGGTGATCGCTATGAAGACAGCGCCAACAAGGTCCGCATGGGTGGCTATGGCCTGGTCAATCTGTATGCGACCTACCACTTCAACCGCGACTGGTCGGCGCTGGTCCGTTGGAACAATATCGGCGACAAGCAGTACGACCTGGCGCGTAACTACACCACGCCGATGTCCAAGCTGTTTGCCGGCATCCGCTACGGCTACAAGTAAGCAGTAATGGTGTAATCTGCCGGGCGGGAAGCGCATCCGCCGAGCGCCCGGCAGCCTCTTTTTGAAAGCAGTGCATGCATTCTTTCTCCCGCAATCTGCGACAACGCGCCACCGTCATCCTGACCGTGCTGGTGCTGTTCGCGTTTGCCAGCCTGATTTTTTCGGGCATGACCGGTTCGGTCTCGATTCCCCTCTCCGATATTCCCGCGGCAGTCAATGACCTGCTGCACGGCCAGACCAACACGCTGGCATCCACCCTGCTCGACCTGCGCGTAAGCCGCGCGCTGACCGCTTTCGTCACCGGCGCTGCACTGTCGCTGACAGGCGTGATGATGCAGGCGCTGCTGCGCAACCCGCTGGCCGACCCTTATGTGCTGGGTATCTCGGCCGGCGCCTCCGTCGGCGCCCTGGCCGCGATGCTGTTCGGCTGCGCCATCTGGATGGTCGACGCCTCGGCCTTCGGCGGCGCCGTCGCCATCGCGATGATGCTGTACCTGCTGGCCCGGCGCGACCTGCGTGGCGGCACGGCGGGCGAAGGCGGCACCGCGCTGCTGCTGTTGACCGGTGTGATCCTGTCCTCCGCCTGCATGGCGCTGGTGACGCTGATGCTTTCCATCGCTCCCGAAAGCCGCTTGCGCAGCATGATCTTCTGGATGATCGGCGACCTGGCCGGCGCGCCATCGCGCGCGATGCCTTGGATCGTATTGGCCTGCGGCTTGGTATTCGCCGTGCGCAGCGCCCGCTCCATGAACGTGATGGCGCTGCACGCCGAAGCTGCCGCCACGCTGGGCATCCGCGTCGGTGCGCTTCGCAAGGGTTTGTTCTTCGCTTCCGGCCTGCTGACCGCCAGCGCCGTCACCAGCGCGGGCAGTGTGGGCTTCGTCGGCCTGATCGTGCCGCACGCCTGCCGCTTCGCCGTCGGCGCCGACCACCGCGTGCTGATTCCGGCGGCGACGCTGGCCGGCGGCACCTTCCTGCTGCTGGCCGACACGCTGGCCCGCACCATCATCGCGCCGCAGCAACTGCCGGTGGGCGTGATCACCGCCCTGATTGGCGCGCCGATCTTCCTGTATCAACTGCACCGGCTGCGCAAATGATGATCAGCACCCACAACCTCTCCCTGAAAATCGGCCAGCGCCAACTGATCGCTGATCTGAACTGGCGGGTGCGCGAAGGCGAATGCTGGAGCGTCATCGGCCGTAACGGCGCCGGCAAGAGCACGCTGCTGAAAACCCTGGCCGGACTACGCAATCCGGACGGCGGCTATGTCACCATCCAGAACCGCGCCCTGCCCGACTGGCCGCTGGCCGAACTGGCGCGCCAGCGCGCCTTCCTGGCACAGAGCCGCAGCGACGCCTTCGCCTACAGCGTGATCGAAACCGTGCTGTCGGCCCGCCACCCCTACCACGGCAACCGGTATTGGGAAGGCAGCGACGATCACACCATCGCCCTGAAATCGCTGGAATCGATGGAAGTGGCCGAACTGGCCGAGCGCGATGTCCGCACCTTGTCCGGCGGCGAGCGCCAGCGCGTGGCCATCGCCGCCATGCTGGCGCAGGACACTCCGCTGCTGCTGCTCGACGAACCGGCCAACGCGCTGGACCTGGCGCATCAGGTCAGCGTCATGAACCTGCTCGCGCGCTTGTGCCGCGACCAGGGCAAGACCGCGGTGATGATCGGCCACGACCTGACGCTGGCGCACAGCGTCTCCACCCACGCGCTGCTGCTGATGGGCGACGGCCGCTGGCTGGCCGGCACCACGGCCGAGGTAATGCAAGCCGATATCCTGGGCGACTACCTCGGGCATCCAATCGACATCATCCAGCATGGCAAGCGCAGTATCTTCATCCCCACGGAGGACCCAGCATGACTCAACAAAATAACGACGGCATCGACGAGCAAACCGCGGCGCTGAACGAACGCCATCGCGTTCGTATGGAGCGCAAGAAGGCCATCATCGACGCCAAGATCGCCGCCGCCGACAAAGAGATCGGCATCATCATCGTCAATACCGGCAACGGCAAGGGCAAAAGCTCCAGCGGCTTCGGCATGGTGATCCGCGCCATGGGCCACGGCATGAAGGTGGGCGTGGTCCAGTTCATCAAGGGCGCGATGCAGACCGGCGAAGAACTTTTCCTGCGCCGCTTTCCGATGGAGGTCAGCTTCCATTCGATGGGAGAAGGCTATACCTGGGAAACCCAAAACCGCGAGCGCGATATCGAAAAGGCGCAGCTGGCATGGGAGCAGGCGAAGCGCTTCCTGGCCGATCCCGAAATCGGCCTGGTGCTGTTCGACGAACTGAATATCGCCCTGAAGTACCGCTACCTGGACGTGGACACCGTCATCAACGATCTGCTGGCCCGCCCGGCGATGCAGCATGTCGTCATCACCGGACGCGGTGCACCGCCGGAGCTGATCGCCATCGCCGATACCGTCACCGAAATGGAAGTCGTCAAGCACGCCTTCAAGGCCGGCATCGGCGCGCAACTGGGCACCGAGTGGTGATGGCTGCGCATATCGACGTCAAGGCCGTGCTGGTGGCGGCCGTCGCCTCCGGCCAGGGCAAGACCACGGTTACCGCAGCGCTGGCGCGCAAACTGGTACGGCAGGGAAAACGGGTGCGCGTGTTCAAATGCGGCCCGGATTTCATCGACCCGATGCTGCTGGAACGCGCCAGCGGCGCGCCGGTACGCTCGCTGGACTTGTGGATGGTCGGCCATGCGCTGTGCCGCAGCCAGCTGGCGCAAGCCGCCGCCGAAGCGGACGTGATCCTGATCGAAGGCGTCATGGGCCTGTACGACGGCACGCCGTCGTCCGCCGACCTGTCGCGCGAATTCGGCGTGCCGGTGATGGCGGTGATCGATGCCGGCGCCATGGCGCAAACCGCCGGCGCGCTGGTCCACGGCCTGCGCGACTACGGCCCGGTAGAGATGGCGGGCGTGATCGCCAACCGCGTCGCCAGCGAAGGCCACGCCAAGATGGTGGCGGCCTCGCTGCGCGACATCCCCCTGTTCGCAACCTTGCCGCGCCAGGCCAAGTCGCTGCCCGAGCGCCACCTCGGCCTGGTGCTGCCCGGCGAAGTCGTCGACATCGAACAGCTGCTCGACAACTTGGCGGACCAACTGGTGTTCGACGAAGCGGCATGGGAGCGCCTGCCGCCTGTGCGCATCGAGATTCCGCCAGCCTCGGAACCGCAATCGCAGCTGCTGGCCGGGCAGACCATCGCGGTCGCGCGCGATCCGGCTTTCATGTTCATCTATCCCGCCAATCTGGATACCTTGCGCCAGCTGGGCGCGACGCTGACATTCTTCTCGCCGCTGGCCAATGAGCCCGTGCCGGCGGAAGCGAACGCCGTCTATCTGCCGGGCGGCTATCCCGAGCTGCATGCGGAGGCGCTGTCGCAAGCCGACGCATGGCATGCATCGATCCGCGCGGCGCACGCAGCCGGCATGCCCATCGTCGCCGAATGCGGCGGCATGATGGCGTTGGCCGACACCCTTGGCGACCAGGCAGGCGTGGTGTGGCCCATGGCCGGCGTGCTGCCCGGTGCAGTGGCGATGCAAGCGCTCCTTGCGGGCCTGGGCTCGCAGGGACTGACGACGGAACACGGCGTCCTGCGCGGCCACACGTTCCATTACTCCAGGCTGGAGACAACGGTGGAGCCAACGGCGTACACTATCAAACATCCATCCGCCGTTCAGGGTGAGGCTTGGTATCGCGTAGGTTCCCTGAAGGCGTCGTATTTTCACGCTTACTTTCCATCCAATCCGGCGGCGGCCGCCGCCCTGTTTTCAAGGAGCGCAGCATGACACGTACATTGGTTCTCGGGGGCGCACGCTCCGGTAAAAGCGGCTACGCAGACCGCCTGGCGATCGAGTCGGGCAAGGAAGTCGTCTACATCGCCACGGCCACCGCCGGCGACGCCGAAATGGCCACCCGCATCGCGCATCATCGCGCCGGACGGCCGAGCGAATGGACCACGGTGGAAGAGCCGCTGGCACTGGGTAACCAGCTGCTGCGCTGGTCCTCCCCGGACCGTTTGATACTGGTCGACTGCCTGACGCTCTGGCTCAGCAACCTGCTGTTCAGCAGCGGCGAACAATATCCGGATGTCGGCGAGATCACGCTGCCCGCGCTCTTCCACGAGCAGCAGGACATGCTGGCCAGCGCGCTGACCAAGTGCGCCAGCGACGTGGTGCTGGTATCGAACGAAGTCGGCATGGGCATCATGCCTTTCGGCGCCATCTCCCGCTGCTTCGTGGACGAGCAGGGACGCCTGAACCAGGCCATGGCCGCCCTGTGCGACCGCGCGGTCTTCGTCGCCGCCGGCCTGCCGCTGGTGCTAAAAGGAGCGCCGTGCTGACAGGTTTGGGTTTTGGCGTCACCGCCTTGCTGATGGTGGCGGGCGTTCTGCTCGACCTCATGCTGGGCGAAGCGCGCCGCTGGCATCCGCTGGTTGGCTTCGGCAACCTGGCGATGGCGCTGGAGCGGCGCCTCAACCGCGGCGGCCTGCGCTTCTGGCGCGGCGCGCTGGCCTGGACGCTGGCCGTGCTGCCGCTGACCGCCATCGCCGCGCTGCTGGTCCGGCTGCTGGGCACCAGCGGCGCGCTGCCCTGGATGGCGCACGCCGTCATGCTTTACTTCTGCCTTGGCCTGCGCAGCCTGCGCGACCACAACCTGCCCATCGCCGACGCGCTGGCCCAGAATGACCTGCCCAATGCCCGCCTGCTGACCGCCCGCATCGTCAGCCGCGATACCACCAGCGCCAGCGAAATCGAACTGACCAAGGCCAGCGCGGAATCCCTGCTTGAAAACGGCAACGACGCCGTCTTCGGCACCCTGTTCTGGTTCATCGTCGCCGGCGGTCCCGGCGCGGTGCTGTTCCGCATGGCGAACACGCTCGATGCGATGTGGGGCTACCGCACCGCGCGGCTGCAGCAATTCGGCTGCACTGCGGCCCGCATCGACGACGCGCTTAACTACATCCCTGCGCGTCTGACCGCCCTCTCCTACGTGCTGCTGGCGTCCGGCGTTCGGGGCAAGCTGCGCGCCTGGCATTGCTGGCGCACGCAGGCCCCAGCCTGGAGCAGCCCGAATGCTGGACCGGTCATGTCCAGCGGCGCTGGCGCGCTTGGCGTGCAGCTTGGCGGCGCCGCCATCTACGACGGCGAAGTAGAACACCGTCCGCCCCTGGGTGAAGGCCAGCCCGCCACCGGCATCGACATTAGCCGCGCATGGCGGCTGGTCGCTCGTACCACTGCGTTGTGGCTGGCCGTCGCCTGCGCTGTCGCCATCTGGATGGAGTTCGCACATGCTTGAACACGGCGGCAATCTGCGCGACGCAACGCTGCGCTTCGGCCGCGACGACTGGCTGGACCTCTCGACCGGCATCAATCCCCATTGGTATCCCGCGCCCGCGCTGCCGGGCAATGCGTGGCACCGCCTGCCCGAAGCCGATCCCGAACTGGCGCTGGCCGCAGCCGCGTACTACGGCGCGCCGCTGATGCTGCCGGTCGCCGGAACACAGGCAGCGATCCAGGCCTTGCCCCGGCTGCGCAAGCCCTCGCGCGTGACCGTGGCAGCACCGTCCTACGCCGAGCACGCGCACCACTGGAACGATCACGGACACACGCTGACGCAAACGCCGTATGACGCACTGGCCGCGGCGGTCGCGCACAGCGACGTCATGGTGATCTGCAATCCAAACAACCCGACCGGCGCCAGCGTACCCGCCGCCCAGCTGCTGCAGTGGGCCGACCAGCTGGCGGCACGCGGCGGCTGGCTGGTGGTCGACGAAGCCTTTGGCGACACGGCGCAGCACAACAGCGTCGCCGCGCACAGCGGACGTCCCGGTCTGATCGTCCTGCGCTCAGTCGGCAAGTTCTTCGGCTTGGCCGGTATCCGGCTAGGTTTTGTGGCCGCACACGCGGACCTGTTGCGCGATCTGGCGGACCTGCTGGGACCTTGGGCGGTCAGTGGCCCGGCTCAGCACATCGCACTCGCCGCCCTGCGCGACCAGGCGTGGCAAGAACGCACGCTCGACCAGCTTCTGGCAAGCGGCGAACGCCTGCGCCAGCTGCTGGCGGCGCACGACATCCGTTCGGCCGGCACCGCGCTGTTCCAATGGTGGAGCGAGGACCGCGCGGAAGCGTTCTGGCAGCACATGGCGGAACGCGGTATCTGGGTGCGGCTATTCAAACAGGCCGCGCGCGGCATCCGGCTAGGCCTGCCGCCCGACGAGGAAAGTTGGCAACGGCTGGAAACAGCGCTGAACGAATGGACCAACAAGGAACACACATGAATAAACCGACGTGCAGACTACTGGCCGGCCTGACGGTGCTGGCGATGGCTGCCAACGCCAGCGCCGCGATCACCGTGCGCGACGACGATGGCAATGTCGTCACATTGCAAAAGCCCGCGCAGCGCGTCATCGCCATGGCGCCGCATGTGACGGAGCTTCTGTACGCGGCCGGCGGCGGCGACAAGATCGTCGGCGCGGTCACTTACAGCGACTACCCGGAAGCGGCCAAGAAGCTCCCGCGCGTCGGCGACAATCGCCAGGTCGACATGGAGCGCATCATCGCCATGAAGCCGGACCTGATCGTCATCTGGATGCACGGGTCCTCCGAGCGCCAGATCGAAACGCTGCGTCAGTTGAACATCCCCATGTTCCACAGCGAGCCGAAAAAACTGGACGGCATCGCCGACAACATCCTGCGCCTGGGGCAGTTGCTCGGCACCGAAAGCGTCGCGCAGCCTGCCGCCGCCGAAATCCGCGAGAGGTTCGCCGCGCTGGCCAAACAATATTCGAACCGTCCGCCGGTACGGCTGTTCTATCAGGTGTGGGACAAGCCGCTCTACACGCTCAACGGCGTCTCCATCGTCAGCGACGCGATGCGCCTGTGCGGCGGCGTCAACATCTTCGCCGACCTCAAAGTGACGGCGCCGGTGGTCAGCATCGAAGCGGTGCTGCAAGCCGACCCCGAAGCCATCTTCGGCACCAGCGAAAAGAACTACGGAGGGGTAAGCCTGTGGCGGCCCTACACGACAATGAAGGCAGTCCGCAACGACAACCTGTTCACGCTGGACGGCGAACTGCTGAACCGCGCCGGCCCGCGCATGGTCCCCGGCACCGCCGCCCTGTGCGAAAAACTGGAACTGGCGCGACAGCACCGGAAGAACTGATATGAGCTTTCCTTATTCGACCCTGATGGTTCAGGGCACCACCTCGGATGCCGGCAAGAGCACCGTCGTTGCAGCCTTGTGCCGGCTGCTCAAGCGGCGCGGCGTGCGTGTAGCGCCATTCAAGCCGCAGAACATGGCCCTCAACAGCGCCGTCACGGCGGATGGCGGCGAAATCGGCCGCGCCCAGGCGCTGCAGGCCATCGCCGCCGGCGTGGCGCCGCATACCGACATGAACCCGGTACTGCTCAAGCCATCGAGCGATATCGGCGCCCAGGTCATCATCCACGGCAAGGTGCGCGCCGAGATGAATGCGCGCGACTACCACCAATACAAGACCATCGCCATGCAGGCGGTGTTGGAATCGCACCAGCGCCTGCTGGCGCAATACGACAGCGTGGTCGTCGAGGGCGCGGGCAGTCCGGCGGAGATCAACCTGCGCGACCGCGACATCGCCAACATGGGCTTCGCCGAAAAGGTCGACTGCCCGGTGATACTGGTGGCGGACATCGACCGTGGCGGCGTATTTGCGCACATCGTCGGCACGCTGTCCTGTTTGTCCGAGAGCGAACGCGTCCGCACCATCGGCTTCGTCATCAACCGCTTCCGCGGCGACATCAAGCTGCTGGAGCCTGGCCTGGAATGGCTGGAACAGCAAACCGGCAAGCCGGTGCTGGCGGTGCTACCTTATCTGCACGGCCTGTTCCTCGACGCCGAAGACGCGGTCCAGCCGGTCCAGGCTTCGCGCGGCGCCTTCCGCGTGGTGGTCCCCAGCCTGCCGCGCATGAGCAACCATACCGACTTCGACGCCCTGCGCGCCCACCCCGACGTGGACCTGCACTTCGTACGCCAGGGCGAACCGATTCCAGCGGCAGACCTGATCATCCTCCCCGGCAGCAAGAACACGCGCGGCGATCTCGATTGGCTGCGCGCCCAAGGCTGGCCTGAGCAGATCGCCCGCCACCTGCGTTACGGCGGCAAAGTGATCGGCGTGTGCGGCGGCTTCCAGATGCTGGGCCACAGCGTGACCGATCCGCTGGGCATGGAGGGTAAGCCAGGCACGTCCCCCGCACTCGGCCTGCTCGACATGAACACCGAAATGACGGCCGAAAAACGGCTGGTGCAGGTACAGGGCGAGTGCGCCTTCGACGAGGACAAGGCCAGCGTCAGCGGCTACGAAATCCACATGGGCACCTCGGCCGGAAGTGCGCTCGATACACCGGCCTTCATCATCGACGGCCGCCCGGAAGGCGCGCGCTCGGCGGACGGCCAGATCCTCGGCACCTACCTGCACGGCCTGTTCGACACGCCGCAGGCCAGCAGCGCTCTGCTGCGCTGGGCCGGACTGCACACGCAAAACACGGTGGACACCAGCGCACTGCGCGAGGCCAGTCTGGATCGTATCGCGGACGCCACCCAACCCTTGCTGGATGCCCTGCTTGCACTGCGCAACAAGGAGGCATCGGTATGAGCACCGCCAGCCCACATGCATTTGCGCCCGCCGAAATCGAAGGCGTCTACCGCGCCATTCGCGAGCGGCGCGATGTTCGCCACTTCAAACCAGGCCCGCTGGAGCCAGGGCAGCTGGAGCGCTTCATCGGCGCCGCCCACAATGGCCCCAGCGTCGGCCTGATGCAGCCGTGGCGCTTCATCCGCATCACCAATCCCGCGCTGCGCGCGCGGATACACCAGCACGTGAACGAAGAGCGCATCAAGACCGCCGAAGCGCTGGGCAAGCGCGCCGAGGAATTCATGCAGCTCAAGGTGGAAGGCATACTGGCCTGCGCCGAAGTGCTGGTCGTCGGCCTGATCGACAGGCGGGATCAATATGTTTTCGGCCGCCGCACCATGCCGGAAATGGACTTGGCATCCGCCGCCTGCGCGCTGCAGAACTTCTGGCTCGCCGCGCGCGCCGAAGGCATAGGCGCCGGCTGGGTATCGATGTTCGATCCACAGCATCTGCGCGACATCTGCGGAATGTCGGCCGGCAGCCAACCCATCGCCGTGCTATGCGTCGGCCAGGTCGACGAGTTCTATACCGCGCCGATGCTGGAGCTTGAAAAATGGGACCAGCGCCGGCCGCTGTCCGACGTCATGTTCGAAGACAGCTGGGACAATCCGGCTGTCGCGGTCTAGGCTCCAGTACATTCTTCGATCTTGCGGTTTCCCGGCCCCGGCAAGGTGCGCAGGCTGCGCTCCGTCGCGGCCGTGAATTCGTGCTTGAAGACCGTATCGACAAACCGCCAGTCGCAGCGCACGTGGTCATGGCTGGCGGTGACGATCATGTAACCGCGCTTGCTGGTTTGCGCGTAGTACAGCGGCTCGATCAAGTCCAGCATCATGCTCGCTACATCCTCAGGATCGCGGTCCGGGTAAGCGCCCTCCATGCCCGGCGACGAAACCGACGCCGTCGCAAACTCCACGCCCACCTGGCGCCCCTGCGCGTCGTGCAGATCGCTGGCCCAGGCGTTATGGGTGTCGCCGGCCAATACCACCATGTTCTTGCGATGGCGCTGCATCATGGCGAACACCAGTTCTCGGTCGTTCTGGTAGCCGTCCCACGAATCCATATAACAGGGCAGCGTCGGCGCGGACAGCCAGCGCTTTTCCTTACCGCTAACGCAGGAAGGATCGGCGGCGGCACGCTTCTTCAGCGCGGAATAGTCGGTGCAATTGCACTCCCCCATGGCCACGGCGGTGGGATACTCCATGCGCGCCATCAGCACCTGCTGGCCCAGCATCTGCCAGCGCGCCTTGGAATCCTGGACCTGCCGCTCCAGCCACGCCATCTGCTCGACGCCCATCATCTGCCGGCGCGGCGAGCAGACGTCATGCTTGTACTTCTCGACATCGAAGCGCTTATGTTCGTCGTAATAGGAAGACATCATCAGTTGCTGGTCGCGGCCGATGAGGCGCGTATCCAGCATATGCAGGGACACTACCCCGCCAAAGTCGAACGAACGGTAGATTTTTTCAGGGGCGGCGGGGTCGGGGACGCGGATCGGGATCCACTCATGATAGGCGGTCATGGCCGCCACCTTGCGCAAAGTGAAGGGGCCATATTCCGAAGCCTTGTGTTCGGCCGAGCCATCGCGCCAGGTATCATCGGCGAATTCGTGATCGTCCCACACGGCGATGAACGGCATCGCGGCATGCACCGCCTGCAAATCGGGGTCGGTGCGGTATTGGGCGTAGCGGCGGCGGTAGTCCTCCAGCCGCAGCAGCAGTTCGCGCGGCTCGGATACGCGGCCCAGCGCCTCCGCATTGCCGCAGGCGTAGCCGTCGCTTTCGTATTCGTAGATGTAGTCGCCGATGTGCAGCGCGGCGTCGATGTCGTCCTGGCGTGCGGCATCGGCGTAGACGTTGAAGTAACCGGATGGATAATTCGAACAGGAGAACACCGCTAGCCGGACCTGGCGCACGTCGCTGCGCGGCAGCGTCTTGGTGCGCCCCACGACCGACTTCACCGTATCGACCGCAAACTGGTAGTAGTAGACATGCCCCGGCAGCAGGCCGGCGGCATCCACCTTGACGGTGTAGTCCTTCTGCGCCGACGTCGTCACGCTGCCATGGGCGACCACCGCCTGCATGGCCGGATCGGTCGCCATCTGCCAGCGGACAGCGATGTCGCCGCTGCCGTCGCTGCGGCGCGGCGTCACACGGGTCCATAGTATCACCCGGTCGATCAGCGGATCGCCGCTGGCCACGCCATGATCGAAACCGGCCGGGGCGTCGTCGGCGATGCTGGCCGCGGTGCTGCTGCAGCCGCTCAAGCCCGCGCTCGCGCCCACACCCAGCAAGGCGGTCGCGCCCATCTGGCGGATAAACCCGCGACGACCAGGGAACAGCGACTTAGCGTCCATATCAACTCCATCGGCCATTTCGATGTGCGCCAACTTACGCCCGATTCATGACCGCCTTATGACCTATGACCTCCGCGTGGCTTTTGTGTGACAATCGGAGCATGAATACATCCGCCGCCAAGAGCTACCTTCCGTGGGTGGTCGCAACCGCCCTGTTCATGGAGCAGCTGGACTCCACCATCGTCAACACGGCGATTCCCAGCATGGCAGCCAGCCTGCAAGTGACTCCCCTCAGTTTGAAAGCGGTCGTCACCAGCTACATCCTCAGCCTGGCGGTATCGATTCCGATCAGCGGCTGGATGGCCGACCGTTTCGGCACCCGCCGGGTGTTCATGAGCGCAGTGGCGATATTCACCGTGGCGTCGGTGCTGTGCGGGCTGTCGGTCAATTCGCCGATGCTGGTGGCGGCACGGCTGCTGCAAGGCCTGGGCGCGGCGATGATGATGCCCGTCGGGCGCCTGACCATCGTCCGCACCTTTCCCAAATCCGAACTGCTGGCGGCGATGAATTTCGTGATTATCCCGGCGTTGATCGGTCCTCTGCTCGGCCCCACGATCGGCGGCTTGATCGTGCACTGGCTGACGTGGCGCGACATCTTCTTCGTCAACGTGCCGGTGGGCGCGATGGCGATCTTCCTGGCCCACCGCTATATGCCTGACTATCGCGGCGACGATGCCCGGCCGCTGGATATCGTCGGTCTCGTATTGTTCGGCACTGGCGTGGCGCTCCTGTCATGGCTGCTGGAGGTCTTCGGCGAGCACCAGATTGACATCACGTCGGCGACGGTGCTGCTGTTCATCGCCTGCAGCCTGCTGGCGGCGTATGTGTGGCATGCCAAGGATGCGGCCTTCCCCTTGCTGCGACTGGCGTTGTTCAAGATACGCACCTTCCGCGTATCCGTCGCTGGAGGATTCATCACGCGTCTCGGCGTCGGTGGCCTGCCATTCCTGCTGCCACTACTGTATCAACTTGGATTGGGACTGCCGGCTTGGCAATCGGGTCTGCTGATGATGCCGTCCGCCGCCGCGGCGATGGGCATGAAATTCATCTCGGTGCGGGTGCTGGGCCGCTTTGGCTATCGCCAGGTCCTCACCGTCAACACGGTGTTGATCGGATTGACCATCAGCCTGTATTCATTCGTCCAGCAGGGAACCCCGCTGTACGTGATCGTGATGATCAGCCTGTGCCTGGGCTTCTTCAATTCGCTGCAGTTCTCCGCCATGAACAGCATCGCCTACGCCGACGTGGATAGCGCCGACTCCAGCATGGCCAGCACCATGGCAAGCTCGATGCAGCAGCTGTCGATGAGCTTCGGGCTGGCGACTGGTTCGCTGATCACCGGCTGGTTCCTGGGCGGCCTGCCGCAATCGAACCGGCTGGCGCTCACCGGCGCGTTGCATCACGCCTTCCTGACGCTGGCGGTGCTCACCATCCTCTCGTCGCTGACTTTCTGGTCGTTGCGCCAGGAGGACGGCGAGAGCATCAGCAAAGGCAGTCCGGCTTAAATAGAGGCGGGCCTTGACTGCCCGCCCCGTGCATCAAAACGCCGTCAACGCTTTGGTGAACTTGATCAGCCAGAGACGGCTTGGACGTTCGCGATCCTCGCCGCGCGCGACGCGAATGGTGTTCGCGGCATTGCAGCCGGCCGCGCTACTGGTGACGATCATGCCCGTCGCATCGACCGTGCACTTGGTGACATCGGCGTCTTCGACCGCTACGCCGGCGGCGGTGAAGATTTTGGTCTTCAGGCCGAAGTCATTGTCGTTCGCCAGCGCGAGCGTATTGCCGTCGACGATAGTCAGGCCTTCGGCTTTCTCCGCCTGCCAGCCGATCGCGTTCAAATCCAGCAGCAGGGTTTTCTTCAACGTCGTCACCGATTTCCAATCGGCGCCGTTGACCGCTACGCCGCCCATGCTGCTCTTCTCCAGGTCCGACGTCTTGGCGTTGTATGCCGCGCCGGCGATGTCGGTCGCCGCGCCTATCTCCACCAGCATCAACTTGTTGAACACTTTGCCGTTTGATGCGGCGCCCTGTTCGATCACGATGAATTTACCGTTGCCCAAGGCGACCAGCTCACCCAATTTGGCGTTGCCGGTGCGGCCGTCCTGGTAGTCGGCGGCATCGAGCGGGTACGCGTACATCTTGCCCGAAGTGCCGGTGACCGGGTCGAATTCCACCCAGCGTGTGAAGCGCGCGTAGCGTTCGACCGCTTCGTTCTTGCCGGTCACCGAGTAGGCTGCAGTGCCGTCGGTGAGTGGGCTTTGCAGGAAGCCGTGCAGCTTGTCGGTACTGGTGTCCAGCGTCAGGCCTTCCATGCCGCGATTGGCGCGGCGCTTCTGGAAGATGCCCGGCAGGCCGCTGCCTGGCGCGTACTTGTTGAGGATGATGCCGGTGGCCGGATCGACCTTGATGATGAATGGGCCGTATTCGTCGGAGATCCACAGCACATTGCGCTTCTTGTCGACGACGATTGCCTCGGTATCCAGGCCGCCGGCATTGAAGGTGGCTTTGCTGGAGGCGTCGTACTTCATCGTGTCGACCACTGGCAGCTCGGCCGAGTTACCCAGTGCGCCTGGTGCTACCGGCAGGCCGGAGGCATTGACCGCAGCGGATACCTTGATCGGCGTCGACGACGTCAACACCGCGCCTGATTTGCCGACGGTGATCACGCCGAACGACGGTGCAAAGCTCGGCGACGGGAAGATCTTGGCGCCGGTGACACCGTTACCGGTTAGCGCCGGCAGGTTCGGGCCATCGCCGTTCGGACCGCGGTCGGTCAGGCCGTAGAACTCCAGGTCGCCATTGGCGTTGGTGCCCTTGAAGGCCAGCGACGAACCGTAGGATGGAAGGAAGCCTTGCGGGAAGTCTTCCTTGACCTTGGCGTTGCTGCCTTCGTACGGCACGTAGTAGCTGGCCGCTGCCTGTACCTGATAGCGCGTGACGCTGACGGCGACGGCGCCCAGCGGCGTGGTCTGCGTGAAGGACTCCGCCACCGGGGTGCCTACTTTGGAGGCCAGAGTATCTTCGAAGTGCTCGCGCACCAGCGCACGGCGGCTATCGTCGATGGTGCGAGCGGCGTATTTTGCGCCTGCCGCAGTCAGGTTGGCGCTCAGCGCGGTGTTGAAGGCGGCAGCGTCCAGCGAGAAGTCGGCGCTCTTGGCGGCAAGCGCGGTTTTAACATCGGCGGCGATCTTGATGCCGTTCGATGGGTCGCTGTCTTCATCGAGCAGCTGCAGGGCCAACAGGCGGTTGACCACTTTGATGTCTTTAACGTCGGTCACGCCGGCCAGCTGTAAAGGCGTGATGGTGGCGGCACATGGCGCGCTGCCCAGCGCGACGCCGCCTATGCTGAAGCTGACGGTATCGCCGGCATAGCAGGTGAACTCGCCCTTGGCCGAAGTGCTGGCTTTCGCGGCGGTGCCGGCGACGTAGTCCAGGTTCTCCACCGCGCCGTCCAGGAACACGCCGGTGGTCGGCGTTTTAGCTGGCGCCGCCGTATCGCTACCGCCGCAACCGGCCAGCACGGAGAACACCGCCAGCGAAATCAGGGAAAAGTTTTTCATGCTTTGCTTGCCTCGATTGAAAAGGAAGCAAGTCTAGCTACAGTGCGTTACATGGATGTGACAGACGAAAAAAAGCCCCGACCAGGTCACTGGAGGGGGCTTTTTAATATAACTAGCCTGACGATAACCTACTTTCACACTGGTTGCAGCACTATCATCGGCGCAGAGTTGTTTCACGGTCCTGTTCGGGATGGGAAGGGGTGGGACCAACTTGCTATGGTCATCAGGCATTGA
>Ga0209646_1000482_pt1 | contig 19765 bp, 16 predicted proteins | sample AraplaL_Col_mTSA_FD_184259 | JGI IMG/M metagenome (GOLD analysis project Ga0209646, IMG submission 184259) | Arabidopsis root microbial communities from the University of North Carolina, USA - plate scrape CL_Col_mTSA (SPAdes) (version 2) | ecosystem: Host-associated > Plants > Roots >...
AAAAGTTTTTGCCTGTTTCCTCTGGTTTGACGGTGTGAAAGCCCAGGCGCAACGTACGGCTGCCGTGGAAGTACTCGCAGGTATCACCCGCTTGCAAATTAATCCAGCGCAAAATGGTTACATATAGATAAGTATCGAGATGCCGCACGCCTAGGCCCCTGTCAGCCCCAACCACGTTGAGCACCGGGTTCGAGTAGGCCGGCGGGTCGAGATCATTGCGGGGAGTGGATGAGCTTCGCGCTACCGGAAAGCGCTCCTCGGGGGCATGTAATTTGGACATGGCTGAACTCCTTGGCTGGGGCCTGGACGGCTATGGAACAAGGAAATCAGACGCTTGAAGGGGATGGGCGTCTAGCTGTCAAAGATGACAGTGGCGACGAGAGGTAATACAGCGAGCAAAAGCGCCGTTAATACAATGTCCGCACATTCACATTTCTTCTTACATATTTTTCACGTTTTATTCACAAGCCGAGACGTAGTGTGAAGCCTCATCCGTTACAAACGTTGCATATCAAGCCCGCCGCCCCAGCGGGCTTTTTTTTGCCTGCCTTTTGGTGCTGGAAAACGCCCCGCTTTTGTAGGAGCGAGCTTGCTCGCGAGGAACGTAATGACGGCGCGGTTAACCAGAATGCCCGCGTTATCGTTGACGTTATTCGCGAGCAAGCTCGTTCCTACAGGGGTTTGAGGATTGGCTTCAGCGTGTGGCTTGTTCGCGAATGGCGCGCTGGGTATCCAGCACCTTCGCCAACGCCGTTTCAGCCTCTGCACTCTGCTGCGGCACTCGGATCGCTGCCGACACCAAGGTAATCAGCTTGGCCATCACCTCGGCATCCGTGGCGGGGCGGCCCAGGCTCATGGAGTTCATCAGCAAGCGCAGTTCGGTGCCGGCCATGACCCCGGAGATGGCCTTGAGTGCAAATTGCAGGCGCACCCCCAGTTCATTACGTGGCAAATCCGGCAAGGCCAGGGCGAAGGCTTCGAAGAACCGCTGGAACACCGGCTGGTAATGGACCTTGAGGTATTCCTGAATGAACGGCGACGTGTCGCTGTAGACCCGGCCCAGGAAGCGGATGAACGAACGCCCTTCCCCGCTGGCTGGGTCGCTGCGCTCCAGGCCCATGGCCGGGGCAAACAGCACGCCCAGTAGCGTGTCGCAGTCCAGTGGGCCATCGGATTCGGCTTCACAGCGCGCCAGCAGTTCCAGGCGCTGCTCGTTGAGCGGCTCCAGGCGCTGCATCAGCAGGGTTTTCATCAGGGAGTCCTTGTCCCCGAAGTGGTAGTTCACCGCCGCCAGGTTGACCTGGGCGCGTTCGGTTATCTGCCGTAGCAACACGGCGTCATAGCCGTACTTGATAAAAAGAGCCTCTGTCGCATCCAGCAGTCGAGTCTTGGTAACGTTTGGAGCGCTGAGTTTCTTCGCGACCATATGGATTCCACGGCGGAAATATTGTTTTAAAAAATAATTTGATTTTTTATACCGGGGCGGCCCGTCGAAAGCAAGTAGTGACACTCCGCCATATCTTCCAAAGCCTGTATAACCGGGCTTTTGAGACCAGGTATGGGATTTTTGTGAGCCACACACAGGTGACGGCGAAATCGCTTCGAGAGAGAAAACCGCTCTACCTCCGTGGCTGGCGAAGCGTCAGGAAGGCAGTTACTATTCAAACAATATTTTAAAAACAAGAAATAAAACCAGTCCGTGACGCGTACAGGCAGCTTCCGAACTTGTTACAAGGGTTTTCGGGGAGCAAGTCGGCACCGTCGAGACTGCAGGCGTAGTCATGATGACACAGACCCCCGCGCAACCCGGCTTGATTTCCCTGCAAGGCATCGGCAAGCGCTATCAGCTCGCCGGGCAAGAGTTGAACATTCTCGATGACGTGTGCCTGTCCATCGCCAGCGGTGACAGCTGCGGTATCCTCGGTGCCTCCGGCTCCGGCAAAAGCACCCTGCTCAACATCCTCGGCTTGCTGGACCTGCCCAACTGCGGCCAATACCACTTTGCCGGCCACGATATTTTCAACGCCACCCCCGATGAGCTGGCGGCGATTCGCAACCAGCAGATCGGCTTCGTGTTCCAGAGCTTCAACCTGCTGCCACGCCTAAGTGCCCTGGACAACGTCGCACTGCCCTTGAGTTATCGCGGCGTGTCGCGGCATGAATCGGTGGAACACGCCCAGCGCATGCTCGCACAAGTCGGCCTCGCCGAACGCGCCCACCACCGCCCCGCCGACCTCTCCGGCGGCCAGCGCCAGCGCGTGGCCATTGCTCGCGCCCTGGTAGGCAACCCCTCGGTGATTTTGGCCGACGAACCCACCGGCAACCTCGACAGCACCACCGCCCAAGAGATCATGGACCTGCTGTTGAACCTCAATCGTGAACAACAGGTGACGCTGATCATCGTCACCCACGACCCCCACATTGCCGACCGCCTGGAGCGCAAGATCCTGGTGCGCAATGGCGTGGTGCGTGAGGCCGGGCGCCCATGAGCCTGCGGGTCGAGCAGAGCCTCAGCCAACTGCTGCATGAAGCGTTTATCAGCCTGCGTACCTTGGGCAAGCGCTCGATTCTGGCGCTCCTGGGGATCGTCATCGGCAGTTCCTCGGTGGTGGCGCTGATCAATATCGGCCACAACGCGGCGGTGGATGCGGCGATGATTTTCAAGGACATGGGTACCGACACCCTCATCGCCCAGTTCCCGCCCAAGGGCAGCAGCAACGTGCCGATGCGCACCCAGCTCGACCTCGACGCGGTGCGCCAGGCAGTGCCAGGCATTGCCCATATCGGCGCGCTCAGCCTGTTCAGCGGGCCCATTGTGTTTCATGGGCGGACCGCCAATGCCAACTTTGTCGGCAGTACTGCGGGCATCCAGGACGCCATGCGCCTGGCGCTGGGTGAGGGGCGCTTCCTGTCACCCTTCGATGCCAACGAAACCTACGGAGTGATCGGCGACCAACTCGCCCAGGCCCTTGGCGCGCCAGGTGACCCGCTGCAACTGGGCGACCGTGTGCGTATCAACGATTATCTGTTTCTGGTGGTGGGCATCCTGCGCAACCAGCCCAGGGCCATGCTGATGCCGGTGCAAGCCAACGAATCGTTGTTTATTCCCGCCGAGGGCATGCGCCGCATCTACGCCAACCCGCAGATCAACAACCTGATCATTCGCGCAGCGCCGGGACAGGACATGGAACGTATCGCCAAGGATGCCGCCGCCGCGCTGCAACCCCAGCTCACCGACCATAGCGTCGACATCACAGTGCCCCAGCAAATGATCGATGGCATGACCCGCCAAAGCCGCACCTTCGCCTATCTGCTGCTGGCCCTCGGCGCAATCTCACTGGTGGGCGGCGGTGTCGGGGTGATGAACGTGATGCTGATGAACGTCTCGGAACGCCGCCGTGAGATCGGCATCCGCATGGCCTTGGGCGCACGCCAGCGGGACATCCGTAATCTGTTTTTGCTCGAAGCGGTCACCCTCACCGCCGTGGGGGCCCTGTGCGGCGCAGTTCTGGGCATGACTGCCGCCTGGGTGTATGCGTGGCTGTCGGGCTGGGCGTTTTCCCTGGCGGTGGCCGCGCTGCCCCTGGGCGTGGGCAGCACGTTGCTGGTGGGGTTGTTCTTTGGCATTTATCCGGCGGTGTCGGCCTCACGCTTGCAGCCGGTTGAGGCCCTGCGCGATGAATAAGTACCTGGCACTGCTCATGCTGATCAGCCTGCCGGGCATGGCCGCCGATGTGGTGATCACCCCTCAGGCACCCAGCACTACCCGCAGCGGCTACGAGCGTAGCGTCTCGCTGAATGCCCAAGCCACCACCATGACCCTGGGGGACGCGGTGTACCTGGGCCTGCGTAATAACCCGGCGATCCGCAGCGCCTACTTGCAACGGGTGGCACAGAAGTTCGACCTGCGCGTGGCCGAAGACGTGTTCAACCCCAAACTCACCCTCAACAGCTATTACCGCAGCACCCGCGGCTCCCAAGACAATGCGCGCAACGCCAACCTCGCGCCCACCAGCAGCCTGCTCGGCGAATACGGCACGCGCTTGAGCATGGCCTGGACCCAGCAGTTGAACAATGCCAACCGCGCCGGCCGCTACCGCAGCGACGGCCTGGACCTGGCGATCATCCAACCGCTGATGCGCGGGGCCGGTTGGGATGCCACCACCGCACCGCTGCGCCTGTCGCGCCTGGCCGAGCAGGCCAACCGCCTGAACCTCAAAGCCACCGTGGCGCAGACCATCAGCCAGATCATCGCCACCTACCGCGAATTGTTGCGCGCCCAGGAACAGTTGGTGATCGTCCAGGAAGCGCTCAAACGCTCCACTACTTTACTGGAGGTGAACAAAGCGCTGATCAGCGCCGGGCGCATGGCCGAGTTCGAGATCGTCCAGACCGAAGCCGATATCGCCACCCAGCAATTAGGCGTGGAAGAAGCGCGCAACCAACTCGACACCAGCCGCCTGGCGTTGCTGCGCCTGCTGGCCCTGGACCTGTCGACACCGGTGCGTGCCACCGAGGCCCTGGAAGCCACCCCCCTGGAGATCGACAAACGCCAGGCCTTCAACCTCGCGCAAAACCAGCAACCGGAATACCTCGCCGCCCTGCTCGGCAGCCAGCAGGCCGACCTCAACCTGGTGATTGCCAAGGATTCCGGGCGCTGGCAGGTGGACCTGGTCGCCGGCGCCAACCAGATACGCGCCGCCACCGACAACGACGACGGCCATAACAATAACCGCACCTGGGACAGTTACGCCGGAGTGCAAGTGCAGATCCCCATCGGCGATATCAGCACGCGCCAGGCCGAAGTGCGTGCGCGGGTGAATGTGGAGGATCAGGAAATCCGCATTACCGACGCTCGTCAGGAACTGGAGCGTAACGTCAACAATGTGGTGCGTGACCTCGGCACCCGCTGGCGCCAATATGAAATCTCCAAGCGCGCCGTGGAGTTGTCCAGACGCAAGATCGAGATCGAGCGGGAAAAGCTCAGCGCCGGGCGCTCCACCAACTTTCAGGTGCTGAGCTTCGAGACCGACCTGCGCAACGCCGAAAATGCCCAGCTCAATGCGCTGATCGCTTATTTGAACGCCCAGACCCAGCTCGATCTGACCCTGGGCATGACGCTGGAAAGTTGGGAAATTGCCCTCAATGACTACTAACAGAAAATCCCTGCTGGCCGTTGCCTTGATCCTGCTGTTGGCCGGCGCGGCCGCCGGCCTGCTCAGTCAACGCAGCGGGGCTGAGCAAGCGGCTACAGGCGAACAATGGCTGGCCGTAAAGCCCGACCCATTGGTGCACCAGATCGGCCTGGTGGGCAAGATCGAGCCTGACACCACCGTCGTCCTGACAGCACCGTTCGACGGCAATGTGCTGGCCAACCTGGTCGAACAAGGCCAGCGCGTCGAGGCCGGCCAGGTCCTGTTGCGCATGGACCCGGCGACGCTTGAAATACAGCTGCGCGACGCCCTCTCCGCGCAACTCAAGGCCCGGCGTACCGTGCAGGAAATGCAGGACTGGGGCAGCAGCCCCACCGTCAGCCGCGCCCGTCGCAGTTTACGCACCGCTGAAATGACCGCAGGCAACACCCAACGCAAACTCACCGAGAGCGAAAACCTGTTCAAGCGCGGCATCATCCCGCGCAACGAACTGGATGACCTCAAACAGCAAACCCAGCAACAGCAATTGGACTTGGTGGCGGCGCGCAGTGAGCTGCAACAAGCCCTGGACCAAGGCCAGGGCGAATACCGGCAGATCGCCGAGATGGAGCTGACCAATGCCACGGTGAAGTACCAAGCCTTGCATACACTGCTCGAAGGCAAGGAGGTCAAGGCGCCCTTCTCCGGCATCGTAATACCGGCGCCCGGCAACACCAATACCGCTCAAGGTGGCGGCAATAACAACGCGCCGGTGCAGGCCGGCAGCAAGGTCAGCCAGGGCCAGGTGCTGTTCGGCCTGGCCAATATCGAACGCTTGAAAATCGTCGCCAAAGTCTCAGAGCTGGATATCAACCAGTTGCGTCAGGGTCAGGCCGTTGAAGTCATGGGCGATGGCTTTGATGGCGAGCGGCTGTCGGGTTCAGTCAGTGTGGTCAGCGGCCTGGCCATCGCCAGCGACAGCCAGGGCAGCGCGCAGTTTCCGGTGACCTTGTCGATCCCCACCCTGACGCCCCAGCAGTTGCAGCGGGTGCGTCTGGGCATGAGTGCGCGGTTGACGATTGTCACTTATAACAATGACCAGGCGATCGTGATTCCCAGCCAGGCGATCCAGGCGGACATGACGGTGGAGTATCGGGCGGCGATGGATAAACCGGTGCAGCGGGTGAAAGTGACCCCTGGGCAATCGACGCCGCAGGGGGTTGAGGTGTTTGGGCTGACATCCGGGTTTGTGAAAATCTCAAGATAAAAGGAGAACACAATGTGGGAGCGGGCTTGCCCGCGAAAGCGGTGTGTCAGTCACTGCATCTGTTACTGCACTAGCGCTTTTGCAGGCAAGCCAGCTCCCACATTCAGCGCTGTACCAGCCTGGCGGCCAGCGTCTTGGCCTGCAGGGCCACATCGGTCACCGCCGTGCTCTCCCACCACATGCCCCGCAACGGCGGCCCCATGGCGAACAGTCGCTGGCTGACCTGGCCGCGAGCATCCAGCACCGCCCCCGTTGCATCCGCCGCAATCCCCAGCGCCAGCGGCCCAGGCTGGACCAACCCACGCTTGAGCAGTTGCTGCGGTAAAGGCCGGGCCACCCGGCGCCAGTCGTATTCGATGCCGCTGGAATTGATCAGCGCAGCGCCCAACACCTGGGTGATCACATCCTCGCCACGGTAACGCACCGCAATGGCAACTCCCTCTTGCGACGGCACCAAGCCCTTGAACGACGCCGCCTGAATCCGCAATCGCCCTTGCTCCTGCAACCGCGCCACCAACTGCGCGCTCAAGGGCGGCGAACGGTGGTGATGGCTTTCCCACCAAGGCCGTACATGCCGCACGAACTGGCGCTTGTGAGCCTCACTGGCCTGGCTCCACAGGCGTGCTATGTGCGCGCGCACCGTGTCCAGCGGTGCCTGCCAGTCAATGCCTTGCCTCAGCGCGAGCTGGCATTGGCGTCGCACCTCACGCAGCAATTGTCGGGGGCTGCTCAGGCTGTGGTCAGCGGCGAGGAAGTCGTCCCAGCTCGGCGGTTGCCGGCGTACATGGGGCAACAAGCCGTGGCGCGAAAAAACCTCGATAGGTCCGCGATGCCCGGCTTGTTCCAGGGAGACTACTGCATCGACCATGGTCAGTCCGGAGCCGATGATCAGTACGGTCGATTGTGGGTCGAGACGAGCCATCGCGGGGACATCCCAAGGGTCCAACGCGGCGGCATTCAATCCTGTGGACTCGGTCTGCGGAGTGCGCGCCGCCGCAAACATGCCGGTGGCCACTACCGCACAGGCGCCGCGCAGTTGCTCGCCAGTATCGAGGGTCAACAACGCCGAGGTGGGGTCGACTTGCAGGTCTACCCCTTCGGCGCGGATGTGCTCGACGATCGAGGTGGACACTGCCTTGGCTTGCGCCAGACGCTGCTGGGCGTACAGGCCGAAAAGCCCCCGCGGCGGGAACAGTTCGCTGATGGGCACATGCTGTTGGTACGACTCGGGCCATCCGCCGGCGCTGATGTAGTCGGTGAGCCATTGGGTCAGGTCGTCGGCGTTGTCCGGGTCAACGCTCATGCGCGCCGCATTGCCGTTTAGCGTATGGCCCAATTCGACCGCGCTGTAGGCTTCGCCGCGCCCCAGTTCAGCACGGGGTTCGACTATCAGGATGCGCCGCGTGCCCGGCAGGCGCAGCAGTTGCACGGCCAGCATCGTGCCGCTCAGGCCACCACCGATGATCAGTACGTCTGCAACGCGGGTGGATTCGCTCATGCCAGTTCGCCCTTATTGTTGCTCAAATCACCACATTTCGAACAAACCGTACCGCCGCGCTCCCATCATTGCGATAAGCATGGGGCTGGTGGCTGGCGAACATAAAGAACTCTCCAGCCTCGATGACAGTTTCCTGATCACCTATCACCAGCGTCAGGCTGCCCTCGAACACAAACAGTTGCTCGCTCCACCCTTCCAAATCAGGGTCCGGGCAATAACGATCACCAGGCTCAAGCCGCCACTCCCACAATTCGACTTCACGCCGTGCCGTGGCCTTGGCCAGCAACACTGCCTTACTGCCGACAATCTCGCCCGCCCAGGCCAGCTCGTTGATACGGCTGTGGTCCCGCACATCCGGCGCCTGGATCAGGTCACTGAACGCCACGCCCAACGCTTCGGCGACACGGTCCAGGGTCGACAGGCTGACGTTCTTCTCCCCCGCCTCAATCGCCACCAGCATACGCCGGCTGACTCCGGACTTTTCCGAGAGCGCGGTCTGGCTCAAGTCGGCGGCATGGCGCAGGCGACGAACGTTCTGGCTGACGTGCTGCAGGACCGAAGCCCGTTGCGGATTTTCTTTGTGCACTATATTGCTCAATAGGTGGGTGTGCGCAGTATACTGCCCAGCGTGCGGCGCATTGTGCGGTCCGTGCTTTCCCCTTGCAAGACCGAGCCGCCATGACCGCCCCGAACTCCCCTTCGCGTTTCAACCGTTTCAGTAAAGCCGAATGCATCCTGGTGGTGATCACCATGATCTGGGGCGGCACCTTTTTACTGGTGCAGCACGCCATGACCGTCAGCGGGCCGATGTTCTTTGTCGGCCTGCGCTTCGCAGCCGCGACGATTGTGGTGGGGTTCTTTTCCTTGCGCACCCTGCGCGACCTGACCCTGTTCGAATTGAAGGCCGGAGTGTTTATCGGGGTGGCGATCATGTTCGGCTACGGTTTGCAGACCATTGGCCTGCAAACCATCTTGAGCAGCCAATCGGCGTTTATCACCGCCTTGTATGTGCCGTTCGTACCGCTGTTGCAGTGGCTGGTGCTGGGCCGTCGCCCCGGCTTGATGCCCAGCATCGGCATCATGTTGGCGTTTGCCGGGTTGATGCTGTTGACCGGCCCGGCGGGGGCCTCGCTGAATTTCAGCGCGGGTGAAATCGCCACCTTGATCGGTGCAGTGGCCATAGCGGCCGAGATCATTTTGATCAGCGCATTTGCCGGCCAAGTGGATATTCGTCGGGTGACCGTTGTGCAATTGGCCACGGCTTCAGTGCTGTCGTTCATGATGGTGGTGCCGATGGGCGAGGCGTTACCCGGCTTTTCGTGGTTGCTGCTGTTCAGCGCCGTAGGCCTGGGTTTGACTAGTGCGGTGATCCAGGTGGCAATGAACTGGGCCCAGCAAAGTGTTTCGCCAACGCGGGCGACGTTGATTTATGCCGGTGAGCCGGTGTGGGCAGGCGTTGTGGGGCGGATCGCCGGGGAACGGTTCCCGCCAATCGCGATGCTGGGTGCGGTGTTGATTGTGCTGGCGGTGATTGTGAGTGAGTTGAAGACCAAGGGGCAAAAGGCCGTTGAGCTGGCAGATGCCTTGGAACAGGAGCGTCAGGGCTAACCTGGGAACGCTGGGGTGCCAGGTCTATGGTCATCGCGGGCAAGCCCGGCTCCCAGAGGGTCGGCATTTCAGTTCAGAGGGAGGTTGAAACAGTGCCAAATGGGAGGTTTCAGCCTACCTTGTAGGATCCTGCCACATCTTGCCGTTTGGTGATCATGAAAGCGGCACGTATGATGCATCCCAAACTCCCGCAGATTAGAAGCCTATGTCCCTGATAGTTCTACTGCTTCTGCCTTTTATCGGCAGCTGTCTGGCGGCCTTGCTGCCGCATAACGCACGCAACACCGAATCCCTGTTGGCCGGCCTTGTGGCGCTGGTCGGTACTATTCAAGTCGCCCTGCTCTACCCCCAGATCGCCCACGGTGGCGTGATCCGCGAAGAATTCATGTGGTTGCCCAGCCTGGGGCTGAACTTCGTGTTGCGCATGGATGGGTTTGCCTGGCTGTTCTCGATGCTGGTGCTGGGCATCGGCACGCTGGTGTCGCTGTATGCGCGCTACTACATGTCGCCGGACGACCCGGTGCCGCGTTTCTTTGCGTTTTTCCTGGCGTTCATGGGCGCCATGCTGGGTTTGGTGATCTCCGGCAACCTGATCCAGATCGTATTCTTCTGGGAACTGACCAGCCTGTTCTCGTTCCTGCTGATCGGCTATTGGCACCACCGTGCCGATGCGCGACGCGGGGCGTATATGGCGCTGATGGTCACCGGCGCCGGCGGGCTGTGCCTGTTGGCGGGGGTGATGCTGCTGGGGCATATCGTCGGCAGCTATGACCTGGACCAGGTGCTGGCGGCGGGCGATCAGATTCGCGCGCATTCGCTGTACCCGGTCATGCTCGCCCTGGTGCTGATCGGCGCCTTGAGCAAAAGCGCGCAGTTCCCCTTCCATTTCTGGCTTCCGAATGCGATGGCGGCGCCGACGCCGGTCTCCGCCTACCTGCATTCAGCTACGCTGGTGAAGGCAGGCGTCTTTCTGCTGGCCCGCCTGTGGCCATCGCTGTCCGGCAGCGAAGAATGGTTCTGGATCGTCGGCGGTGCCGGCGCCCTCACGCTCCTCCTCGGCGCCTACTGCGCCATGTTTCAAAACGATCTCAAGGGCCTGCTGGCCTATTCCACCATCAGCCATCTCGGGCTGATCACCCTGCTGCTGGGCCTTAACAGCCCGCTGGCCGCTGTTGCCGCGGTATTCCATATTCTCAACCACGCCACCTTCAAGGCTTCGCTGTTCATGGCCGCGGGCATCATCGACCACGAAAGCGGCACGCGGGATATCCGCAAGCTCAGTGGGCTGGTGCGCCTGATCCCGTTTACCGCGACCCTGGCGATGGTCGCCAGCGCGTCCATGGCCGGGGTGCCGTTGCTCAATGGCTTCCTGTCCAAAGAGATGTTCTTTGCCGAAACCGTGTTTATCTCGTCGACTCAGTGGGTGGAAATCGCCCTGCCGCTGATCGCGACCATTGCCGGTACATTCAGCGTGGCCTATGCCCTGCGTTTTACCGTGGATGTGTTCTTCGGCCCGCCCGCCACCGACTTGCCACACACGCCCCACGAGCCGCCGCGCTGGATGCGGGCACCGGTCGAGCTGTTGGTGTTCACCTGCCTGCTGGTGGGGATTTTCCCGGCCCAGGTGGTCGGCTCGATCCTCGCCGCTGCCGCCCTGCCGGTGGTAGGCGGTACGTTGCCGGAATATAGCCTGGCGATCTGGCACGGCTGGAACGCGCCGATGATCATGAGCCTGGTGGCGATGACCGGCGGCGTGGTGCTGTACCTGATGCTGCGCAAACAACTCAAGCGTGGCCGCTTCGAATACCCGCCGCTGATCGGCTACTTCAACGGCAAGCGCGGTTTCGAACGCTGCCTGGTGGTGATGATGCGCGGTGTGCGCCGGATCGAGAAACGCATCAGCACCAAGCGCCTGCAAACCCAGTTGTTCCTGTTGGTGCTGCTGGCAGTGATCGGCGCGATGATCCCGATGCTCAACAGTGGCCTCAGCTGGGGTGACCGCCCCAAAATCCCGGGGTCCATCGTCTTCGTCACCCTGTGGTTGCTGGCGATTGCCTGCGCCCTCGGCGCCGCCTGGCAAGCCAAGTACCACCGGCTGGCGGCCCTGACCATGGTCAGCGTGTGCGGCCTGATGACCTGCGTCACCTTCGTGTGGTTCTCGGCGCCGGACCTGGCCCTCACCCAATTGGTGGTGGAAGTAGTCACTACCGTGTTGATCCTGCTTGGCCTGCGCTGGCTGCCACGGCGTATCGAGGAGGTTTGGCCATTGCCCAATACCCTGCGCAAGGCGCGTATTCGCCGGGTACGCGACTTGTTGCTGTCCACCGCGGTGGGCGGCGGCATGGCGCTGTTGTCCTACGCGATGCTGACCCGCCAGACGCCCAACGATATTTCCTCGTTCTACTTAAGCCGTGCCCTGCCCGAAGGCGGCGGCAGCAATGTGGTGAACGTGATGCTGGTGGACTTCCGTGGCTTCGACACCCTGGGCGAAATCACCGTACTGGGCGCTGTGGCCTTGACCGTGTACGCCTTGCTGCGCCGCTTCCGCCCGTCCAAGGAAAGCATGGAGTTGCCGCCCCAACAGCGCCAACTGGCGCCAGACGTGGCCACCGACCTGGTCAACCCGCGCCAGGCCAGCGACACCGCCCTGGGCTTTATGATGGTGCCGGCGGTACTGGTGCGCCTGCTGCTGCCGATTGCGCTGGTGGTGTCGTTCTACCTGTTCATGCGTGGCCACAACCAACCGGGTGGTGGTTTCGTCGCCGGGCTGGTGATGTCGGTGGCGTTTATCCTGCAATACATGGTTGCCGGCACCCAGTGGGTCGAGGCGCAGATGAGCCTGCGGCCCATGCGCTGGATGGGCTTCGGCCTGCTGTCGGCCACCTTGACCGGGCTGGGTGCGCTGTTCGCCGGGTACCCGTTCCTCACTACGCATACCTGGCATTTCAGCCTGCCGTTACTGGGCGATATTCATATCGCCAGTGCGCTGTTCTTTGACGTCGGCGTGTACGCCATGGTCGTGGGCTCGACCCTGTTGATGCTCACCGCCCTCGGCCACCAGTCGGTGCGCGCGCATAAACCGAGCAACCAGCCCAAAGTGGTTGCTGCAACCGAAGGAGCCGCCTGATGGAAGAAGTCATCGCAATAGCCATTGGGGTCCTGGCGGCCTCCGGCGTCTGGTTGATCCTGCGGCCACGGACGTTCCAGGTGGTCATGGGTTTGTGCCTGCTGTCCTACGGGGTCAACCTGTTCATCTTCAGCATGGGCAGCCTGTTTATCGGCAAGGAGCCGATCATCAAGGACGGCGTGCCCCAAGACCTGCTCAACTACACCGACCCACTGCCCCAGGCCCTGGTGCTCACGGCCATTGTGATCAGCTTCGCCATGACCGCGTTGTTCCTGGTGGTGCTGCTGGCCTCCCGGGGCCTCACCGGCACTGACCATGTAGACGGCCGGGAGCCCAAGGAATGACGTGGATGAATCAACTGATCGTCGCGCCGATCCTGCTGCCGCTGCTCACCGCCGGGCTGATGCTGATGCTGGGCGAGAAACGCCGCCCGCTCAAAGCCCAGATCAATCTGTGCTCCAGCATCGTCGGCCTGGGCGTGGCCATCCTGCTCTTGTACTGGACGCAACAAGGCGGCCCCGGCTCCATTGGCGTGTACCTGCCGGGCAACTGGCAGGTGCCGTTCGGCATCGTGTTGGTGGTGGACCAACTGTCGGCGATGATGCTGGTGCTGACCGGAGTTATCGGCGTCAGCGCGCTGCTGTTCGCCATGGCCCGCTGGGACCGTGCGGGCACCAGCTTCCATGCCCTGTTCCAGATCCAACTGATGGGGCTGTATGGCGCCTTCCTCACCGCCGACCTGTTCAACCTGTTCGTGTTCTTCGAAGTGCTGCTGGCCGCCTCCTACGGCCTGATGCTGCACGGTTCCGGCCGCGCGCGGGTATCGTCGGGGCTGCATTACATTGCGATCAACCTGCTGGCGTCGTCGCTGTTCCTGATTGGCGCGGCGATGATCTACGGCGTCACCGGCACGCTGAACTTTGCCGACCTGGCGTTGAAGATCCCGCTGGTGCCGGAGGCGGATCGCGGCCTGTTGCATGCCGGTGCGGCGATCCTGGCTACGGCGTTCCTGGCCAAGGCCGGCATGTGGCCGCTGAACTTCTGGCTGGCGCCCGCCTATTCCTCGGCCAGCGCGCCGGTGGCGGCAATGTTCGCGATCATGACCAAGGTCGGCGTGTACACCGTGCTGCGCCTGTGGACCCTGCTGTTCTCCGGCCAGGCCGGCGCCTCGGCACTGTTTGGCGGGGATTGGCTGGTGTATGGCGGCATGGCGACCATCATTTGCGCGGCACTGGCGATGGTGGCGGCGCAGCGCCTGGAGCGCATGGCCAGCCTGAGTATCCTGGTGTCGGCCGGGATCCTGCTGTCAGCGGTAGGGTTTGCCCAGCCAAGCCTGACCGCGGGGGCGCTGTTCTATCTGGTCAGCTCCACCCTGGCACTGAGTGCATTGTTTTTGCTGGCGGAGTTGATCGAGCGTTCGCGTTCGGCCAACGACCTGCCGCTGGATGAGGAGATTGATGCGCTGCCCAAAGCCATGGAATCGCTGCATCCGCGCCCGGGTGTGAACCTGGACGATGAGCAAAAAGCGGTGATCGGCCAGGTCATCCCTTGGACCATGGCCTTCCTGGGCCTGAGCTTTATCGCCTGCGCGCTGTTGATTATCGGCATGCCGCCGCTGTCCGGGTTTATCGGCAAGCTCAGCCTGTTGAGTGCGCTGATCAATCCACTGGGCCTGGGCAACGCCGTGGACGAGTCCATCCGCCCGGCGGCCTGGGGCCTGGTCGCGCTGCTGATTCTCTCTGGCCTGGCCTCGCTCATCGCTTTCGCCCGCCTCGGCATCCAGCGCTTCTGGACCCCGGAAGAACGCCCATCACCGCTGCTGCGCCGCTACGAGTGTGTGCCGATCTTCCTGCTGCTGGGGTTGAGCATCGCGCTGACCTTCAAGGCCGAGGCGCTGATGCGCTACACCCAGGCCACCGCCCAAAGCCTGAACAACCCGGAACACTACGTGATGGCAGTGCTCGCGACCCGCCCAGTGCCCAGCCCTGAAGCCAAGGCCGCCGCCCTGGAGGTGCAGCCATGAAACGTCTGTTCCCGGCTCCCTGGCTGTCGTTGGCGTTGTGGGTATTGTGGCTGGTGCTGAACTTGTCGATCAGCCCCGGCAACCTGCTGCTGGGCGCACTGTTGGGCTTTCTTGCGCCGCTGATGATGGCGCCGCTGCGCCCGCTGCCGATCCGCATCCGTCGCCCTGGGGTGATCATCCGCCTGTTTTTCCGGGTCGGCCTTGACGTAATCATCTCCAACCTGCACGTCGCCTGGGGCGTACTCACTTGCGGCTCACGCCCACCGCGCTCGCGCTTTATCAAGATCCCCCTGGACCTGCGCGACGCCAACGGCCTGGCGGTGCTGGCGATGATCACCAGCGTGACCCCCGGCACCGTCTGGTCGGAACTGGCCCTGGACCGCAGCATCCTGCTGCTGCACGTTTTCGACCTGGATGACGAAGCCTCGTTTATCCAGCAATTCAAGCACGCCTACGAACGGCCCCTGATGGAGATCTTCGAATGAGCGCCCTGCTCGCCAATGCGATCCTGTTCAGCCTGTTCCTGTTCTCCCTGGCCATGGTGCTGACCCTGGTGCGCCTGTTCAAAGGCCCCTCGGCCCAGGACCGGGTACTGGCGCTGGACTACCTGTACATCCTGGCGATGCTGATGATGCTGACCCTGGGTATTCGCTATGCCAGCGACACTTACTTTGAAGCAGCGCTATTGATCGCACTGTTCGGCTTCGTCGGCTCGTTCGCCCTGGCCAAATTCCTGCTGCGTGGGGAGGTGATTGAATGATGCCGTTATGGGTTGAGATTATCGTGGCGGCGTTGCTGTTGCTCAGCAGCCTGTTTGCCTTGATTGGCGCGATTGGCTTGCTGCGGATGAAAGAATTTTTCCAACGCATGCACCCGCCGGCACTGGCCTCGACGCTGGGGGCGTGGAGCGTGGCGTTGGCGTCGATCATTTATTTTTCAACGCTCAAATCCGGGCCGGTGTTGCACGGCTGGTTGATTCCGATTTTGCTCGCGATCACCGTGCCGGTCACCACACTGCTGCTGGCGCGAACCGCCCTGTTCCGCAAACGCATGGCCGGTGATGACGTCCCCGCCGAAGTCAGCAGCCGCCGCTGATTCTTCAGGCGAATTCAGTAAAAATGTGGGAGCTGGCTTGCCTGCGATAGCGGTTTATCAGTTACAGCATCATTGACTGAAACTGCGCCATCGCAGGCAAGCCAGCTCCCACATTTGGTTTGGCGCCAGGCAAAAGAGCGGATACGCGCCACCAATTGCGCCAACTTAGCATCATCCCGCTACGCGCCACATCGGGAAGCGCCCGCTCGATCCAGCACTAAACCTTTCCCGTATAACATGAGAGAGCAATAAATGTACTCGATCGACTTGGCACTGATGAAGCCCGGAGATATCGTTTTCACCACCGAAACAAGCCTCACAAGCAAGACAATAAGAAACTTTACCGGGGGCAACTATTCGCACGTCATGCTTTGCGTAGGTTATGGCAGCTGTATACATGCGGATAAAAAAGGGGGCGTTCATTCTTTTAATGCGCAGAGATTGCTTGTTGAACACCCGAATCAAATCGCCCTAAAACGATACAACCCGCATCTTTCACCTGAGACTTCGAAAATCATTGAGCAATATGCTCGATTAAAAATTGGCACAGTATATTCTATATGGGAGGCCGTGAAGGCGGCGCCCTTTTTCAAGAAGGAATGGCTTGGGCACTTAAAAGTCGAACTTGAAAAGCCTTCAAGTCTTCAATTTTGCTCAAGGCTGGTAGCGCAAGCCTACAGCCATGCGGGCTTGAAGCTATCGGCCACTCCATCCAGTTGCACTCCGGTCGAAATCTTCAACTCTCCAAGGCTCGAACTGGTTGAAAACGCAGTTATCCGAGTCCCTGAAGAGCTGGTAGCGCTTGTAAACGACGAATCAAAGAACAAAATTAAGATACATACAGACACAATCAAAAGACTACTCGAAAGCGTTAGAAAACTATACGGAGACTCCATCCAAACTTTGCATGACCTCGAAGCCTTAGCCATTACCACTGAGGGTGCAGACGATATAATTTCCGACTTGACAATCAAATCTGGCTACTTAGAACTATGGAAGATTGACATCAAAGAAAACCCTTGGCGATACAGTCAAATCGAATTTGAAAAGTGGGCGACCGATAAACAGAATAGAACAGAGATCGCCCAAAACGAATTAGGCATGGCACAGCATCAGCTAAGCCGCCACTTAGAGTCTCTTCATATAACACGCGAAAACTATAAAAATTACCCAAACAAAACGCTCGGACAACTAATAGCACTATACGAAACCCTAGTAATGCTCGCAGTGAAGAAGACAGAATTATTCTCTCACTATTGAACGCATGCATCACACCTACAACAAGCCAAGTCTTCAATATTTATATTCAAAAACGCCCCGAACCAGTCGGGGCGTTTTTTTATTCAACGTGCAGCTTTCAACGGTCAGTCAGCCAACCGTCACGTCGTCCCACCCTTGCCGTCTTCCAACCCACACCATTGCGGTCAGTTGGGTAGACCCACCCCCTTTTACCGTCAGCTATTGAACACCCGCAAGCACTAACAACGTAAAGCACCGTGACATACTTCCCAAAGAAACATCCTACGTCCGCGCCAGAAACCCTCGCTTCTTTGTAGACAACGATTGACCCATAGTCTTCTCTTTGGTGCCCGATACTCCATTGAGCGTTTCTAGCGGGCACACCTTCCACTCAAACGTAAATCGAAGTCACGAACAGCCACCACCCAAAACTTTACCCTCTCTATACAAGTCAATTAATGGAAAATCGGGATGCAATTCGAATATAAGAAATTCTTAGTGACACTAGCACTCATCTCGAATGCAATATACGCTCAAGCCGAACAGACTCACCTATCGACAATTCTAAATATAAAAATGAATGCAACCTATCTCGACATAGATACAGAAACCCCGGACTCTTTCGGCGTAAAGCTCATGGCGGCAGTTCGTCTGACGCTTTCGACAGAACACAGTTGTGGCACTTCAAAACTGCATATCACACCGGACTCCATCGGCGTTCCTGTCGAACGTTTCCTAGCAGAAGTTAAGAAAATCAAAAAATACGCTGATGATGGAGCCGCACTATTTATCACCCATCAGGATTGTGATCGAAAAATACCAATGGCAACCAAATTCGCTACCTGCACGGGTGAAACATGCAGATCACTCACAGATGTGCTAATTGATGGAAAAATGTACTTAGACGAGAATTACCGACCCGTTCCAGCTGCGCGCAGTCTTTTTTTCATAGAGCAACCCCAAACTTATGACAAAACGCTAAAAGCCTGGAAAGTATATATCTACGATAAAAAAACCAAGAAGATTGCGGCTGATGGATTCGTCGACAATGAAGACTATGCTGCGAGCAAATTCATCCATAAATTTCGCACCTTTCATAGCAACGGCATGGTTTCGAGTTCTATTGAAATGAGTGCGCAGGGGCAACGTGAAGGAAAAAGTATTGTTCGCCACAAAAACGGAAAAATTGAAAAATCCATAAATTACAATAACGGAATTATCACTGACGGCGAGTACATAACTTACGACCCGACAGGAAAAATCAAGATCCGTGAGCATTATGCAAATGGAGTGCTAAATGGCCCAAGAGTCAAACTGTACGCTAACGGAAATCCTGAATCCATGGAAAAATATTTAGATGGCAGTCGCTCAGGAATATCAAATTATTACTATGAAGACGGCACACTAAAAAATATACAAGATTATGACCGCGGACAGTTGGATGGCTGGGACGTCAAATACTTCGCAAACGGCCAGACCGAATCACAAACACTCTATACAAATCAGCACATTAGAATAAGCCACGAATGGAACATTGACGGTATAAAAGTCAGCCAATGGGAACAAGACGAAAATCATAACCGCCAAGGCGACGACATAGAATGGTATGACAACGGACAAAAAAGAAAGCACTCAATTTATAAAGACGGAAAACTACATGGAAAGATGCAAGGTTGGTCTGAGGATGGAACTCAACTTTATTCTACCGAATACGCACACGGCGAGAGAAACGGACAATCACGGCAGTGGGGCCGAGACGGGACGTTGATAGAAGACTGCCAATACCAAGCAGGAAAAATTTCAGAGCCGTGTTCGGTGAGAACTCCGCTCTGACTATGAAGGTCTTGGACAGGAATAGAGGTTTAATTCGAAAAACTTAGCAATATGCAAAAAAAAACGCCCCGAACCAGTCGGGGCGTTTTTTATTCAGCGTGCAGCTTTCAACGGTCAGTCAGCCAACCGCCACGTCGTCCCACCCTTGCCGTCTTCCAACACCACACCCATCGCGGTCAGTTGGTCGCGGATACGGTCGGATTCCGCCCAGTCTTTATTGGTGCGAGCCGCCAGACGCGCCTGGATCAGTGCATCTACCTCAGCGGCATCCACACGCCCTTCGGCACCCGCTTGCAGGAAGTCATCGGCTTCCATCTGCAACACGCCCAGCACGCTGGCCAGTTCTTTAAGGCGCGCCGCCAGGCCCGCCGCTGCGTCGATATCGGTCTCGCGCAAGCGGTTGATCTCGCGCACCATCTCGAACAGCACGGCGCAGGCTTCCGGGGTGCCGAAGTCGTCGTTCATCACTTCGGTGAAACGTGCCACGAAGGCTTCGCCGCCTGCAGGTGCCACCGCGGGCAGGCCTTTCAACGCGTGATAGAAACGCTCCAAAGCGCCCTTGGCGTCCTTGAGGTTGTCTTCGGAGTAGTTGATGGCGCTGCGGTAGTGGCTCGACACCAGCAGGTAACGCACCACTTCCGGGTGGTACTTTTCCAGCACGTCGCGGATGGTGAAGAAGTTGTTCAAGGACTTGGACATCTTCTCGCCATTGATGCGGATCATGCCGCAGTGCATCCAGGCGTTGGCGTAGGTCTTGCCGGTGGCTGCTTCGCTCTGGGCGATTTCGTTTTCGTGGTGCGGGAACTCAAGGTCGCTGCCGCCGCCATGAATGTCGAAGGTCTCGCCCAGGCAGCAGGTGGACATCACCGAGCATTCGATGTGCCAGCCCGGACGCCCGGCGCCCCACGGCGACTCCCAGCTCGGCTCGCCCGGCTTGGTACCT
>Ga0209646_1000493_pt1 | contig 18868 bp, 12 predicted proteins | sample AraplaL_Col_mTSA_FD_184259 | JGI IMG/M metagenome (GOLD analysis project Ga0209646, IMG submission 184259) | Arabidopsis root microbial communities from the University of North Carolina, USA - plate scrape CL_Col_mTSA (SPAdes) (version 2) | ecosystem: Host-associated > Plants > Roots >...
AAAAATTGTTTCATTCGAAAAGTATAGTCCTCCGCAGCCTTACCAAAAATCACATGACCTTCTCCATCATATTGGAGCATCCATGCTTTTTTTCCAAGCCGTCGCAACGCCGTAAAAAATTCAACGCCCTGCTGAAATGGAACATCTTCATCTTCCTTATTTGCCATCATCAGTACCGGAGTAGTTACTTTGTCCGCTTTGAAAATTGGAGAATTTTCAATATACAATTCGGGCTTTTCCCAAAGCGTAGCACCGATTCGTTGATACAGCATTTCAAAGCTCCCTTGCCTGCTTCCGCCTGAACCCTTTTCCCGTACCTGGTTATACAAGCTGATATAGTCACACATGCCTGATGCCGAAACAGCCGCCGCAAACAAATTGGTATGCGTAATGATAAAGTTAGTTTCCCAACCTCCCCTGCTATGACCTTGTAATCCCACACGTTTTGAATCAACAAAAGGTTGTTTCGACAAATACTTTGCGGCAGAAACAATTGTGCTCACTACACTGCGTCCAGGATGACCTATGGTGTAATGAATATCGGGTGTAAATACAAGGTAGCCGTTGCTAACAAGGAAAGGAATGTTTACGTTACCTAAGCTTAATTCAGGAGTTAGGAATGCATGCAAGCCTTCCGTCATTCGTTCATAATAGTTGAAGATGATAGGATATTTTTTATGCGCATCAAAATTTTCAGGCTTATATAAAATCCCCTGTGATGTACTTCCATCCGGCAACTTCCAGCTTATTAATTCAGAAGTTAACCAATTATAATCCTTTTCCGATCGCACATCCGTTATTCGATAAAACTCTATAAAATCCTTTGTCCAAAAATAATTAGGTGATTCTTCAGCACTCATGCGCCGTACTAAGAACACATTTGCATTTTTAGCTTTCACCGGGCCTTTCGCGGGAAATTTTACATTTTCCCAAGTCCCTTTAAAAACATAAGGCTGCGAGCTAAGCAATTCCGGCTTGCTTCGTCCGATAGTTATTTTGTAAAATCCGTCATTTTTATTTTCTCGGTTAAATGCACTCACAATTAGTTGGTCGCCTGTTGTAAAAACCTGCTCGTCGTTTTCTATTGCCGACCTGAATTCAATATTATTTTTGTGTCCTATACCATTCGTAAGATTGACCGGAGCAGTCTTCCCCGATAAGTCAGCCTGGTAAATATCGCATTGATCATATAGTAGAACAGCACTATCCTGCTTTAACCAGGCACAATACATCCATTCCCCAGAAAAACCGACTGCGCCCCTATAACGTGCCAAAGCTATATCCCTATTGGCATAAGTTGTCCAAGCTGCATTGACTCCTTTCGTTATATTTCTTTTTGTGGCTGTGGTTATCTCATAAGAAAAATAATTTTTATCTTCAGCATTGTAATAAACAACATATTTACCTGCAGGTGAGAGTTGGTAAGAAGAAGTCACTGCCGGGTGTAGATTATCGCCTATCGACTGTCTCGCAGCATCTATTAAAGAAACTAAATAAACAGAGGCCTTTACACTTTTATTCCATGGCCATTCGTTATAAGTTTGGTTTGATGTGCTTTTTACAACAATGGCGAAATTGTTATTCGCAGCAGTTATGGTTTCATCTTTTTCTTCAATACGTAACGCTTTCCCTTTCTCAATATTCAATGCAGCAATGTAAGTTTTTGGTTTCAGTTGCTTTAACTGTTCCGATTGCAGCTTTTCATCAGTGTAACTCCATACATCTACGCCTTGTACATTGGATTTGTAAATATTTTTTTCTTTTAACTCAATAAAAAGCATTTTCCCATCATCAGTAAATCCTCTATAATTTATGCCGTTCAAAAGCATTTCTTTAGAAATAGACAGCAGTTCTTGATTCGTAATTTCGTGTGCTTGCTCATTCCCATAATTGTAGACCAAAATAGAATTTTCAGATTTTTTTTCAACAATACAAGCGAGCTCTTTTCCGTCCTGCGAAAAAATATAATTATCAGTTTTTTCTTCATTCGAAACTTTCCATATCGTTCTCGTGCTACCATTACTAAAGTTGGCAACAATCAAACTTTTGCTGCCGCCTGGTTCAACACTCTCCATCAACATCGAATTATCGCCTGGATTAAAGAAATATGTGTTCACCGAATCAAATGATTTTTCCTTTTTAGTTTCCAGGTTCCTTATAGTTAAATTCCTTTTACTGTTAAGGTAGGCAACCCATTTGCCATCGTTAGACACCTTAAACGAGGAAACATCTGAAATATATTCCTTGTCTTTGTCGATCAGATGAATCAGACATAAACTATCCTTTCCACTTTCATAAATAAAATATTTACTGTCCGAAGTAAATTGGCAAGTGCCCGAACCTATATTTATTTTCCAACTGGCATTTAATGATTGCACATAACCTAAATTTGTTGAAGTTGATGGATCATTAATCCCATAAATCACATAATTCCCATCACTTGAAATTGAAGCAGCAGATACCAAGGCCCACTTGCCTAGTTCATGCAGTTCAAGAACGGGCTTTTTAAAAAATGTTTTTTGATTTTGACAAAAGACGAGATGATAGCTGCCTAAAAGTATAAGTACAAAAATAAAATACTTCATTTTCGTGTTCTTTTTAAATTATTAAATCAGGAAATACGCAACATTTATATCATTCCAACACCAACAAATAAGAAGGGAAATCCTTTTTGATGATAAAAAGGGAGTCTAGAGTATCCTTAATTATAGATATTTAAGTTACAAAAAATCACTGATGCTACAGTGCATTCCTTGTATAAATATTTTACTCTTCCCATGTAGTGATTCCCTGCTTCATCTTCTCCAATAAACTCCTAAATTCGTCACTTCCTCCAGAATTATTTAAAGCTTTTTGTTCCATGTCAATAGCTTCATTTCTCTTCCCAACTTTATATAGAAGATTTGCGTATGTGTTCATAAATTTTGGCTGATCTGATTTGCTAAGACTTAAATGGCTCCATTGAGCAGCTTTTAATAGCTCCGTGGTATCTGATATATTTTTAAATATTGCCAATGCAAATTTATTTAGGTCGTCCGCCTTAATATTCTGCCAATATTTTTCTATATATTCATCAGCTGAAAAAGCAAAATTTTGCCAGTCTTTCCTATTAAGAAAGTAAACAGTTTTGGCTCTTAAATATATTTCTTCACCAATTTGGCCAAAACGCGCAACCTTTGATGATAGATCCGACCAGTCAGGATTTGGATTATCGCCAGTAACTTCTGATACTATGAATTCATTATAAATTATAGTCTTTAATTTATTTTCTGCCTTACGCTCTCCTAATGAACTATCAATTTCTTTTATGTTTTGTTGAATTATGACAAATCCAGGATCAGTGGTTTTTGACGTTAATTGCATTATACAAACAAAATCGTCTGTTAAATACGGCCTCTTAAGTCCTGAAAAATATTCGGGAGTAAATCGTGCTATACCAGTATTATCACCCATTTGTTGGGCAGCCATGACAAGCCTTCGTAAAAATGTGATTTCCCTTTTACCTTCAATATATTCTTGTAGAAGCTGACTGTATCGAATAGTCGGATCAGTAATATCAGCATTTTGTACTATTACTTCTGGATAACTATTTGAAGTTGGCACCAGTTGACTATGAATTTTTCTTAAATCTTCAATGGGTATCTTAATTACTTCACGGTCATATGTCATTAACCCATTTTGCTCACCTTCCACATCAAACGGTTGCGTATATATAGAAGCACTTAACCCTTCTTTTTCCAATAACTTCAAATATTGGTTCATGATAGTGTATTTCCCCTTCAAACCCGCTGGAGTAACTGTGACATAGCCCCAGGCGCTGTTCACGTACCATTGGTGGTCAGGAATGAATACTCCGATACCTCCAAATTCTCCCAACACCCTAACTTTTCCATTCATTTGAATGGAGTTCATGGGATCTGGATAAGAATGAATATCAGTAATATCACTTTCAATGTACGCATTGGGGGAAGGACTTCTGAGCTTTTCATTTACGTACAGGTATTCTCCTGAATGACCATTCACTAATCTAGTCGGATCAAATTGTTTAATCCATTTCGTTAACCGCTCTTGGTCATATTGCCCCCATTTTTCATTGAACAAGGTGTAAACTGTTATTGAGGGATGGTTATAAAGTTCCTCTATATTTTCCCTGCATTCTTTTTCAAATTCTTTTTTCGAGTTATCGTTTAGATCGAAAGATGGATTTACCATATCCTGCCACACCATAATACCCAGCCTATCACACCAATAATACCAGCGCTCCGGCTCTCTTTTTATGTGTTTGCGAATAGTATTAAAACCCATTGACTTTATGGCTTTAATATCAAAAGCCAATGCTTCATCAGTTGGTGCAGTATAAATACCATCAGGCCAAAAGCCTTGATCCAAAACGCCAAGATTGAAGACATATTTGTGATTAAGGAAAATCCGGTCAAATCCATTTTCATCTTTTTTCACTTCAACTTTTCTCATTCCAAAGTAGCTGCTCACTTCATCAATTACATTTCCTTTTTCATCAAGCAGTTTGATCTTGATATCATAAAGGAAGGGATCATTGGGTGACCATAAATGAAGAGATCTTATTGGTATTTCCAGTTTTTGAGATGGAGCTTCAATTTTTGTAGTTGCTGTGGATATATCACTTCCATTTTCAGCTATGATTGCGCTTAATGAATACCCTTTGTAAGCACCAGCAATTACACCTTCCAAAAGAACTGTTTTCTTATCAATATCACTTGTAAACTTCAAATTGGAAATGTAAGTGTTCGGAACAGTTTCAATCCATGCTGTTTGCCAAATACCCGTTGTTGGAGTGTACCATATATCCTTCGGATTAAGAACTTGCTTCCCGTGAGGATTATTCCCCTGGTCCGTAGGGTCAATAACCTTTACTTTTATTTCATTTATTCCCTTTTTTACTGCATCTGTAATGTCAAAAGAAAAATTATCATAGCCTCCGGTATGAGTTCCTACATTCTTGTTATTGATGAACACAGTAGTTTTCCAATCGACGGCCCCAAAATGCAATAACAAGCGTTCGCCATCTTTTAATATTGGTGGGGAAAAATTCTTTTTATACCAGAGAACTTCCGAAGGCTGCACAATCTTTTTAACACCCGATAAAGCTGATTCTATGGGGTACGGAACCAAAATTTTATTTTTATACTCTTTTGGTTCAATCGAGTCTTTTGTTATAGAATAAAGCCACAGTCCATTAAGGTTTTGCCACTTACTTCTTACCATTTGCGGCCGTGGATATTCTTTTAAAGCATTTGCAGGTGTAACTTCTTTTGCCCATCTTGTTTGAATCGGGATAGATTGCATTTTCCAATCCTGGCAAAACACGTTTTCCGCAGAATAAAACAAACCGAGAAGGACGATAAAGATTTTTTGGTTTTTACACATATTTCTTTATATATTTTTTATCGGCAGAAGAGAGTACTATTGAATATTACTTTGCAATTCCTCAATAGAAGTACAGTCTTTAAGTATTACCTTTTTATTTTGATCGAGCAAATAAATCGTTGGTATCGCTTTTAAATCATAAATGCCATTCTTATGCAGGTATTCGTTTTCATCTCTTCCCTGAATCCAGTTTGGCGGAAATTCGTGTAAATGTCTATACCAGATTGATAAATCATTATCTGTATAAACACAAAGTATCTTCAACCGTCCTTGATCAACAGCAGTAGAAATTGTGAAAGAACCTTTCAAAGCGCTTGACATTTGTTTGCAAGCATCACATTCTGGGTTATAAAAAAATAACAGCAGTTGATCAGCTTCAAGATCATGCAACTTTCTTCCTTTTCCTTCAGGTATCCTAAACTCAAAATCATTAGCCAGATTTCCAATATCGTTTTGGTGTAGTAGGTGAAACTTGCCTGCTATTTCTTTTTTATCCTCTGCCAAATACCACTTTGACTTTATTTGCGCCCTTAATATTTGGTCATAAAAGATTTCATTGCGGAATGATGAATTGGGATCAGCATAATACTTGACCAAATAATTAATTGTTTTACAAAAGCTTGAACTATCATTTGAAACTATATCAAGTAAGAAATATAAAGAACGTCGTGGATCATCATTTTTCCTACATATTCCTGCTTAAACAAATTGTAATAAAGCAGATTCGTCATAAAGATTATTTGCGACTGTCTTTTCCCCAACGCTAGTACAAGAAATAAGGCATAACAGACTCCATATGTGACGACACAATTTCAACTTACTATCTTGAAATTAAAAATTGATATTTTGGTTTAATTAGAAACCCAGGTTGGGATTCCTTTTTTCATTTTATCCAGTGTTTCCTGGTATTCCGGGTTGGGATCGCGGCTATCTTTTTTTGCTGCTTCTATTTCCATTTGTAGAGCCTTTCGCTCCCAATTAATGGCTTCTTCTTTTCTTCCCACTTTATACAATAAATTCGCGTATGTGTCAATGTCATGCCAATCATCAGGATGTGCCTTTAAAATCATCTCCATCCAACCTATAGCCTTGTTAAGAGTATCTTTATCGTTGCAATATTTAAAGAAAAGTGCATCCAAGGTATTGTTGATTAATGCCCATCCAATACCAGCTGTATCTAAGCCATAAGTTTCATACATCCTTACAGTATATTTTATTTCTTGTTGCCTGTCTTTCTTTTGCTTAAACCATTTCAACTGTGCATCCAGTACAGCTAAATCCGTATAATAGCTATTATATTTTTTGGATAAAATACTTGTCAGAACATCCCAATTGGGAGCAATTGCAATTGCCTTTTTGTTCGGCCATATTCTAGGCTGAATTTCTTCTTTTGTTATTATGTCGAGTACGATAAATTTGGACATTCCCTGCTTACCCAAAATGTCATCAATCTTCTTTCCTTCTTTATAAAACAACTGAAAGGGCTTATCATTTGATGAAAGAATTGATGAAAAAGAAGTCACAAAGTCTAAATGCTTCTTCAGCAACAATTCTTTTTCCGGCAATTTATTAATGTAATTATGCAGGTAATCCAACGCAATTCTATTTGCTAAACTATCTTCACCAATCCGAACAGAAATATTTGCTAGGTAGGAAAGTTTGGAATAATCTTTCTGGCCTTTCTTGTAAGCATCTAATAATGAGTAGTATTGCTTTTCAGGATTGAGAGCATTGGCTGTTAATTTCAAAAATAACGAGTCTTGCATTGCGCCTGAGTACCGGTGTACAATGTTTCCTTCAGGTGAAAAAAATAAATAAGTTGGGAAAGCGATTATATTATATTGCTGCTGTAAAGCATGTGCTTCATCGTACATCGCTTTGATATTTTCATCATCATTTTTTGAAGTGTCCATTTGCATACGTACTGATATAAAATGGGTGTTGATATAATCACCGACCTGTTTAACCTGGAATACTTCATTTTCCATTTTCTTGCAGGGAATACACCAGGATGCATAAGCATCAATAAAGATGTACTTGTTCTCAGCCTTTGCTTTTTGTTTGAGTTGTTCCCAGCCAAGGTTATTTTCGAATTTGATGCCTTGTGCACTTATTATTAAGGGGAGGACAAAAATTATTGATCCCAAGAACCGTTTCAGCATTTTGTAAATTTTTTAAAGGGAAAGAAATCACCTGCTCCTGTTTTTAGAACAGGTGATTTAATTGTAGAAGCCAATTGAATCTCAATTAAAGAGTTAATCCTTTACACAACGAACTGAAGAGCCTACAGACCTATTACCAACGGTAACTGGAGAGCCTCCAGAATCAAACAGCAAAAACCACACGTCCGTTGTACTCGTAGTAGACGCCCAATAACTACCAGTTGTGCCGATAGTTGCTCCTACCAGATTTCCGCTGTTCTGCGAACGACGGCCGGCATAAGGTAGCTTCAGAAGATTAAAGGCTGAGTTGCCATTAGTTATCCCTCCAGAAGTTGCTGTGCCTTCGACTTGTGTATTAGAAACTTCTGCTGCCCATTCATTTTTAGTTGGCACATGCCACCCTGCAGGGCAAGGGTTATTTATGCCAGTGCTTCCTTGCCATAAGTTATCGTTTTGCGGATCTCTCCAGTCACCGGTTGCTACTATACTGCCATCATTATAAATGAAATTGCTATGCCCGGGATTATCAGTTGAAGAAAGCGTAGTTGTTTTCCCAGAGGTTCTAAGCTGATGACCATCTGCTAAACGTCCCCAGTTAAACAAATGGCCATATCCAGCGGTATCTGTTAAACTTGTTGCTACTGCACTTGCTCCAAGATTTCTATCCATCCATTTTTTTCCTGTTGTCGGGCTTGTAATTACTCCATAAATAACCTGCTGGCCCATGTATGTGAAGCGAACCTTGGATGTATCGTTGCTGGTATTAAGGGTGAGAGGATCTCCATAGGCCGTACCTATACTATTAGTGGCAAATGCCCGTACATAATAGGTGGTTCCAAAATCAAGATTGGCAAGATTCACGGTAAAGCTGCCAGATGTTGCAGTACTACTTATAATACTATCGCTTGTTGTAGGCGTAGTATTGGTTTTACTCCAAGCAATACCGCTTTTTGTTATGGTTGAGCCTCCGTTACTTGTAATAACACCACCTGCAGTCGCACTGGTGGTAGTAATATTGGTAAGTGCAGACGTAGTAACGGAAGGTGCAGATGGTGGTGTTTTATCTTTTTTGCAGGCAGTTACGAGGGTTACCCCCACTACCAAAAATGTGAGTATTCTTTTCATCTCTCTAAGTTTAAGTTTTTGATGGTTCTAATAAATCGTTGCTTTAGCAGCGAATTTTATCTATTGCTTCTCATGCTGCAGACATGAAAGTTGCAATCCTGAATATTGAGTTTTCGATTATACCAGAAAATCAAAAGGTTAATTTTTTAATACCCGGTATTTTGTTTAAGGTTTGGATTCAACAAAAGCTCTTTACTAGAAATTGGGTACCACTGCCAATTCACATCCCATTTACCTCCTTTGATTGGTGTTACGATACTCATTACTTCATCAATTTTTCCGCTCCTTTTTAAATCAAACCACCGGTGTCCCCATTCTGTAAACAGCTCAACTTGTCTTTCGTGCTGGATGGCATTTATTACTGCCTCCTGACTCACAGACCCATTATAAATGGATAGGCCCGCCCGAATGCGAATTCTGCTTAAATCAGCAATGGCCCCACTCATGCCTGTCCCGGCCCCGTTAGCTCTTGCTTCTGCTCTTATGAGATATTGTTCTGATAGTCTGAAAACAGTTTGATATTCAGTTACGGGATCGTTATAGTTAGCATTTTTATATTTTGCAGGGTAATAATATTTCTTGCCAGATTGAATTACAGTATCCACCCAAATCGCCTTTCGTTGATCACCAATCTCAAAGTTGTTAATGACTTGACTGCTTAAATAGACCGGGTGACCGCCCTGATCGGGCCCAGATGCGGGTAACAGAAAAACCTTAGCATCTTCTGTATTCCAACCAGCATTTACCGGTTGCAACTGCCAAATTGCTTCCTTATTATTTTTTAAAAAAACATTAGCTAACGAAACGGTATCAAACAAGGCATTGTTGTCTATTATTGAACTAGCTTCTGTTTCTGCTTCTGGCCATTGTTTGAGATACAAATAGATTCTTGCTAATAAGGCTGTAGCTGCCCATTTTGTGGGCCGAACTCTTTCATTTGTTGCATTAATCAGACTCGCGTCTAAAAAGTTAATGCTCAATAAATTTTTAGCTTCTTTAAGATCAGTTATAATTTGTTTATAAACTTCATCTTTCGAAGTTCTGACAAGAGTAGAATTCACTTTGTAATCTGTCGTAAGAACAAGTGGAACATCGCCGTATAAATTCACTAGATAGAAATAACAAAAAGCCCTTATAAATTTAGCCTCACCAATAAGTTGTTGTTTTACTGCCGAAGTTAAGCTTGATGAGGCGGTCAGCGCCTCTATTGCAGAATTAGCAACTGATATTTCCTTATAAAATGAACTCCAATAATCTGGGTTATTTACATTATTACTTGTAAGAGAATTCTGATAATAATATTGAACCGAATTAATAGTAGCACCTGGATAAAGTGCTAATTCATCAGCCGAAAGACCAGGGAAAAGACTTAGGGACGAAATACCACCACTGATCAAATCGCTTTTGCTAATATTTACATATAAGTTGGTAATAGCGGCTATGGCGGTTGCGTCATTTTGATAAACGTTACCAGAATTGATGCTAGAGGAGGGCGGGTTGACATCTACTAATTTTTTGCAAGATTGAATAGTTAGAAGTATTGTCGACAGGAAACTAATTTGAATTAGTTTTTTGCCCATTGTACACCATATATACTCAAATAAAAACGGCATAACTTATTGTAAGTCTCTGTTTTGTTAACTACAAGGTAACTTGAAATCCCACTGTTAAAACCCTTAATGGCGGCAACGAAGTGGTACTTAAAGTTTCTGGATCCAGCCCCTTATAATTGGTTATAGTTAATAGATTTTGTCCTTGGCTGAAAATTCGTAGTGATTGAAGGTGAATAATTTTCAACATCTTATCAGGGAGTTGCCACGATAATGATAAATTTTTCAATCGGATATAAGAAGCATCCGAATAGGAAGCGTCACTGTTGAAACCAGCATTATTTGCCGAATTACTATATGTAAAGTCGGCATTGTATTTTTGGTGAGAAGAGTTATCTCCTGGACTTTGCCAACGATCCAATAAATATGTTGGCTGATTCCATTTTGGCGAACCAGGCAGTCTGCCATAAAAATAGTTTGGCCCCTTTTGTTTTACAAACTGAAACAAAAAGTCCAGTTGAAACCCTTTATAGCTAACGCTGTTTTGCAAACCTCCATAAAAAATAGGCGCAGTGCTAATGATTACATTGGCATCATCAGGTATTCTTGGGTTAAAAGGATCAGACTTTGAAGTAAAAAGGTAGACGCCAGTTGTTGGATCAACACCCATCAAGTGCAACTTCTTTACAATGCTTGTTGGCTTGCCTATAACTAATGTATTTGCATAAGTCGAATTTTGTAATCCAGGAAATCGAAGTAATTTATTTTGGGGAACAGTCAAATTAAGGTTGCTTGTCCACCTAAATATTTTTGTTGAAATATTTGTAGAGGTGAAAGAAATTTCAAGCCCTGTATTTTGAACTAAAGCAGGGAAATTTTGACTTATAGAATTATAACCCGTAGTTGAAGGCAATTGATATGCTAGCAGTTGATTTGAAGAACGGTTTCTGTAAAAATGACCTGAAAGCAACAATTTTTCATTAAAAAAGCCGAGGTCTATACCAATATGAAATTTTCGTGTTTCTTCCCATTGCAAATAGGGATTGGTAAGGCTTATTTGTTGAAGTGCAGTTATTCCTTGATAAGGAATTCCTGGGTTTATGAAGTTATACAAACTTAAAAACTGGTAATCTCCAATCTGGTCGCTACCTGTAGTACCATAGCTGACACTAACTTTACCAAATGCAAGCCAAGTCACACTTTGCGAAATAAAGGGCTCTTTTGAAAATATCCATGATCCTCCAATTGAACCAAAATTGTGAAACTGATTTTTTGAGCCAAATCTTGAACTCCCGTCTCGGCGGCCGGTTAAATTTAAAATATATCTATCGAGCATGTTGCAAGTGATTCTTGCAAAGCCTGCATTGTATTTGTAGATATTATTTAAAGTAGGCTCAGATTTAATCAAACTCGCTGAATTTATATCGGTTATTGCATCGTCTGTTGAATATCCATATCCGTAAAGATTTTCTAATTCGCTTGAATTTTGTTGTATAGTTGAACCAACTAAAAAATCAAACTTTCCCTTCCATATTTCTTTGTGATAACTAATCTGAGGCTCAATAATAAATGTATTGACGCTGCTATTGCCATAAATGCCAATCCTTGTTGTATTTTGTCTTAATTCCGGCGCAGTTGATGACAAAGGAATTGTAACTCTTTCTTTTGACTGAAGATCTGTATAACCAAGGCTACTGTTCAGGTTTAACCCTGGTAATAACTCGTAACTAAGAGTAAGATCTCCGACGATGTTATTAGTTCTATTTTTATACCGGTTTAATAATTGAGCAATTGGGTTACCAGGATAACTCCATGTTGATTTTAGAGAATTATTTAATTCCCAGTTAATTGATCCGTCCGAATTATATAAAGCTGGAGCAACCGGAGGAAGAAGGAACGCCATTTCTGTAATGTCCGTGCTGCTGGTATGCGGAAGTTGGTTTACGTCAACAAGATAATTCCCTTTAAATGACAATTTGAATTTCTGGTCATTTGATGCGCTGTTAATTTGAAAATGCATAGATGCCTTTTGGTCATTGAAATCTCCCGGAAGTGTAGTGGTTTCTTTATGATAGCCGCCACCGATCAAATAAAAAGTAGTGGCACTTCCTCCAGAAACTTTCCCTTGTATATCAGTATAATTAGCAGTATTCCCGATCAATTCCTTTTGCCAGTCGGTGGAGCGTGTAGTATCCCAAACTGTTAGGTCATAGTTACTATTTTGGTCAAGAGAAGACAAAGAAATACCATCGTTTTTCAAAGCCTCATATCTCATATCAAGATATTGGCGGCGATTCATCATATCCATTTTGCGGGTTACCTTACCCCATCCGTGTTGAACGTTAAACTCAATCTTTTGTTCACCTGATTTTCCCTTTTTTGTTGTAATCAAAATAGCCCCATTTGCTGCACGAGAGCCATATATAGCAGTGGCATCTGCATCCTTTAAAACTTCTATACTTTCTATATCTGATGGATTAATATAGTTAAGAGGATTGCCATAGGTTCCATAATTTAAATTGCCCACTTGCACTGTATTTCCACCAGAGCTTCCCAATACCTTGCTTAAAGTCGGGAGTAATTGGGAAGAAAAAGGAACACCGTCAATTACGTACAGCGGATCATTCCCACCGTCTATGCTATTTAAACCTTCTATGCGAACCTTAACACCGCTTCCGGGAAAACCATTCGCTTGTGTAATAAATAAGCCTGGCACACGGCCTTGGAGAGCAAGCAAAGGATTACTTACCGGCTGCTTTTCAATATCGGCAGCCTTTACGGTGGCAACATTGCCGGTATTAAACCTTTTGCTAGTAGTTCCATACGCTATTACCTGTAATTCGTCGAGATTGTTCATTTTAATTTGAAGCGTAGCATTCAGGCTGGTATGCCCGTTAATCGCTAAACTTTTCATTTCATATTGCACATGGGTAATAATAACAATCGCATTTTCATTAACCCCTGTTAATATGTAATATCCATTGGCATCAGTCACAGTACTTTTTGTTGTCCCTTTAATTGACACTGTTGCGCCGGAAACAGGCTCACCCTCCGAATTAACCACCCTCCCTTTCAAATCAATTAGTGGATTTTGTGCTTCTGTACTTGATTTACTTTCCTTCGAAGGCTCCTCCTTTCTCGGAGCAAGTGCGATGATCTTACCGGTAATGTGATAAGTGAATGGCTGATCTTTAAAACATAGGTCCAAAACATCTAACAAAGGCTTGCTTACATTAAGTGTTACTTTTTTGGATTTTGCAATTAATTCCTTTTCAAATAAAAAAACATAATCAGTTTGTTTTTCTATCAGCTTAAAAACATTATCAAGTGGTGCATCTTTTACCGAAATAGTAATGGTTTGGGTTAACCCTCTGGCGCTTAAATGAAGTGAGGCAATGAACAATATGATACCAATTAGTTTCATAGCTTTTACCGCCTGAGAATGTTTTTTAAAAAACTCTTTTGTTACTACATAGATTTTCCTCGTAGCAAATATTTGCATTACCTTCGTATTGAGGTTAATAATTAGGCTAATTGCCGTTCTCAATCTTATTAACCGGGAGTGCCGCTAACACTTCCGGTTTTTTTGGTCTTAATAATAATCCTAACTGGCAGGTTAAGATTCAATGGTTAGCCGTGTGGCTTGCATGGTTAGAATGGTGACTCAACTTGTCGCAGAGGATAACTTTGGAAATGAATGGGAAGAAACAATGCGGCGAATATTTGGGCAGCATTATTTCCCGTACACTATTTCATACTAATCAAGCATTCAAACCTTGAGCCTCTCTCTAAAAAGGTTTAAACACAGTTACCAAAAGTTTTTATAGGAACAGTTTTTATCTATTTTTTTTTTTTGAACATATTTTTTCTACTCAACCCGGATTAAGGTACGTCTTACAACTTGGTCTACGCCTACTCAAAGCATTCAACTTGAAAAGAAAATAGAAGCCCTGGAATCGATGTTAAGCCGATTAGTGGAGCAAGAATCGAAGTTACAAGATCCCGATTTTGCGCCCAGATAGAAGGAAGTAACATCATGTGGACTTCCAGGGCTTTCTTTTCTTCAATAACTTTAATTTAAAAAACATCTGCAAATTTTACGTCTCCCGTCTTTCCCTATATTCAAGTCGAAATTTCTATTCAATGATGTCCTTACTGTCTTACTGGCCGACCTGATCTGGTTCTTTACCGTATGCTCAGAACTTCCAACAAGGGCTGCAATCCTGCACCGGTTGCAATCAATCGTATAAAGCTTGTAAATGGTCCTTTCCTTGGGTGGCAGACTATTTACCGCAGCACTGTAAACTTTTATTCCATCAGACAGTAACATTTCATCGTGCCAGTAGGTTTCTGAGGCAGCAGCTTTAAAGTATTTAATATATTTTCTTTCAACCATTATCCTCTTACCTCTGCTCACTGCCAGGTTTTTAACCGTGACATAAATATAATGTTGCAATGCCCTTTCGTCTATTTCACAAAGCCAGGACCATTTCATCCAAAGCTTTATAAAAACTTCCTGTGAAATATCTTCAGCGTTTTGCCTGCTCCTGGTCAAATAAAAAGCATAGCTTTCAATCACTTGCTTCCACTGTCCATGCAGGATTTCAAAGGAAACAGTATATATTTTCTCATTCAGCATAAGCTACAGTTTTCGGAATACAATTCGCAAGTAATCATCATGGTGAAACAATGATCTTATTTCCTTGAAGTTTAAATTGCACGGGGCTGGTTTGAAGTCTTTCCATATTTTCTAATATTTGTAACAACTGAATTAAACTGCTACTTTTCGGTATTTTCCCTGCAAATTTTCTTTGAGGCACACTGCCTTCGTACACAACCTTCACGTCAAACCAACGAACGATCTCCCTCATAACAGTACTTATATCAGCATCATTAAATTGAAAATAACCATTTTTCCATGCCACTGCTTGTTCAATATCTACATTATATAGTTTAGCAAGCTTCTGTGTTTTATTATTCAAATTGGCCTGCTGCCCTGGCTGTAGTATAACCTGCTCACTTGTAGCTGCAGAACGAACCCTTACTTTTCCTTCTAAAAGTGTCGTTTTCATTGCTGGTTCGTCTGCATAACTATTTATATTGAAATGAGTGCCCAACACTTCCACTTCCATTCCGTTGACACTAACCACGAAGGGACGTTTTGCTTTTGTTCCGTTTGCCGACATTGCTATGGATGGTGCTACTTCAAAATAGGCTTCCCCAGTTATTTCCACCTTTCTAACATCTCCAGTAAACGTTATCGGGTAACGCAACGTCGATTGAGAATTTAACCAAACCTTCGTTCCATCTGAAAGCTCTGTTGCATAGGTTTCGCCTTTCGTGGTAGTAAGCGTGTTATAAAGAACTTTGTCTGTCTCACCCACTTTCTCATAAATCAGCTTACCACTCTTATTTAATACGATTAACCCGCCCTGTTGTACTAGTCTTCCGCTCTTTGCACTATCAAGAATAATCACTGTTCCGTCAGCAAGTGTCAGCTTGGCCTTGTACTTTCCCGGGCTTGCATCATTCATTTTAGCAACCGTTGGCGTTGGCAGCGTTGCTGCACCTGGTTTTCTTAATTGCCACATATAAATAAACACACTGGCAATAATAATTACTGAAGCAGCGGCGGCATACGTCTGCCACTTACGAAGCCAAATTACTTTTGCACTCTTTTCTGCTGAATCAGGCCTCGCATAAATGTCATTCAGCACCCTTTGCCATAGTCTCCCCTTTTCCGTTTTACATTGCTCCACACTTTTCATCATGTTCAGCAATTCCTCCGGTGAGCTAAGGTCTTCAAAGATCTTTTGGTTGACTACACTCAGGCTGATCCACTCTTTTAAAATCTCATCTTCCGTGGAACTGATCTCCGGGTATTTTGCCAATATTTCTGCTATATCTTCATACTGATCCTGCATTGTTTTTTTGCTTTACGTAAAGGATGTGAACGTTCTGAAACGTTCTTTTTCAATCAATATATACATACCAATACCAGCCCTAACCAGTTATGAATATTTGAAACTTGCTAATAATTTAATAATAGTTACGTAATCTTTTCTTAACTGTTTGCTATTAGAACGAGCTGGTATAAAAAACGATCATTGAATTTTAAGAAAAATTTTTAATTGAAGCAGGTGGAAGAGAAAAAGCCTGCTTTTTCAAGCTCACTCAAAGAGAGTAAGAGTAAAATCAACTGGAGATCCTTTTCAGAAAACTTATTCCTTAATTTTTGGATTGCGTCGGAACATAGCCTGCGCACGGTAATAACAGAAATGTTTAATTGTTCGCCAACTTCTTTGGTAGTCATTTCATGGACATAGACCATTTTGAAAACCTCTTGGGTGCGTTTGGGAAGTTTGTCTATTTCCTGATACACCTTTCTTAGTAATTCCACCCGGTACCGGCTGCCTTCCATTATATATTCTTCATACTGTTGCTCCGTTAAGTAGGAAATATTTCGCTGGTGGGAATGTTTTACTTTTTGTTTGCGCAAATAATCAAAAGCGGAGTTTTTGGCCACTTTAAAAATGAAATTCTTCACCCTTTTCATTGAATCATATTCAGACAAGTCCTGTTCCCAAAATTTGGAAAAGGAATGGACGGTGATGTCCTCGGCTTCAATTTTATCTTTGGTAATTTGTTCCGTATAATACAATACCAGTTCCGCAAGAGAATCATAAAGCTGTTCAAATGCAGTCATATCCCGATTCCTTAACCCTTCCAAAATTTGTGAATCATCCATGCTGGTACTTTCCTCCGATGTGTTTTTCGCTTGATTGAAATTACTTAAAAAACTAACATCCGTTAGTCATAGTCTGTTGAATCTTTGCCAGTTAAATAATTGCCACCCTTTGTTGAAACAACAAAGTTTTCGAAAACCACAAAAATAGATAAGGAAAATTGGGTTAAGGGTCACTAAGATAGTGTCCATTTATGATTGAACGCAAAAAAATATTCCTGACTACAAACAGGTTATGATAATGGTATTGATGCCAGCAGACTCAGAAGACAAACACATCAGAGAAAGTACAGTTAATTTATAAATTTTATAAATAAAAAACAAATTTAAATGTGTTTTTTTCACCCAATTTAAATGCCTGCAAGCCTGGATGAGAAAATACTGGAACTGCACATCAAGAATATTCTTTCCACCTCTTCCGGGGATCGGAAAGATTAAAATTACGGCGTTATTTAAGGGAAGATGTCATTTAAACCGCTGCGAGTACTGCCTGCTAAATGTTTTTAGCAGGCATTTGCATTTTAAGGCCATTCAGCTTCAAATTAAGAAATGCCGGATAGAAATCCAGCCGATTTTTTAAATCCAATATCCTATGAAAAAACAGGGTGAAGCTACAGGCAATTTCTTTGCTGTAAAAGCCGGGGTTTGGGTATTTCCTTAACTCTCATTCATGTTTTTTATGTTCCAATAGATTCGTCGTTATGCCTTTTAGGAGTGCATCATATTTTGGGATTTCAAGTATCCTGGCATTAATTAATTCATCAAAGAATTGTTTATTTTCAGGTTTTTCAGACACCCATGCATCAAGCTTCTCTCTTTTTTCGACAGTTAATTTTCGATGAAAATATTCTTCAGATTCTTCAATCAATTCGGCAATATTTTTAGCTTTTGATTGCCTGGCCAAATGATTTTCATTTATGATATCGTAATCTACTGGCTCCCTGCCGGACTTTACTTTCTTTATTAGAAGGGGGCTTTGAAGGCATGCCTCAGTTTTCTAAAACTAAATCTCCAGCTCTTTTTCCATTTAAAAAATAGCTGCTTCTGTGATCCCTGGTGCTTTGATCGATTACACCTCGATTAATATTTTTCAACTCGAATTTGATTCTGCCAATAAAGAGTTCTTCTTTGCTACTCATTATATTTGCTATCGTTTCACCATTTTCAGTATTTTTTAGATTTTCCAGATATTCATCTTGCGAACACGATAATTCTTTACCGTTCTCCACCTTGTCCATAATCATTACACGTTAAATACATTCCGTTATCCTTCTATTTAATTTCCTTTATTTAAAATAACTAAACATAGTAATAAGCTGTTAATCTTTTATCAACATATTTTGAAGAGGTGACACCTTTAGCCTGACTTCTGTGCGTTGGTATAAGGTGTTACCTCTCTCGCGGCATCCCCCGATCAAGAGGTGTCTTTTGCACCGGTTTGCAGGGCTTTACTTTGAATACGATAAAGTCGGATCTGAATCAGGCGCAACAAATATCCTTTGGCTAACACGCTCCCACGCTGCTTCCACATCAACCTGCCCCCGTATCCGGTCCAGTTCCTTAACATCGTCAATTAGTCTTTCCAGGGAAAAGAATTTTTCAAAAAGCTTTTGTCTTTCGGGATTCCCCAGAAATAGACTTAATTCTTCCTTTTTCTTGTCAGTTAAACTGCCGGTTACATATTTAATGGCCAGCTCTGACTTTCGAATTTGCATATCCATTTGAAATTGAGTTAACCTTATATAAACCGGTTTCCGGTAGTACTTTACTATAGCGTTGCCATTTATTTTTATATAACTTGATCTTGCTTAAGTCTTTTTTATAATTTGATGAAGGAAAGCACATCTGGTATACTAAGGAGAAGGCAACTTTTTAGCAAG
>Ga0209646_1000496_pt1 | contig 18627 bp, 18 predicted proteins | sample AraplaL_Col_mTSA_FD_184259 | JGI IMG/M metagenome (GOLD analysis project Ga0209646, IMG submission 184259) | Arabidopsis root microbial communities from the University of North Carolina, USA - plate scrape CL_Col_mTSA (SPAdes) (version 2) | ecosystem: Host-associated > Plants > Roots >...
GATGCAGTTGTCGGGTGAGGTCCATCAGCGCGGTGACACGAGCGCTGCCGGCGAGGAGTCCTTCTTGACGGAGTCGACGGCTGAGCGGCCCGGGGGTGATCGGTCGGCCCGGGTTCCTGCCCGGGAAGAGCCAAGTGTCGGAGCGGTTGCCGTCGAGCAGCTGGACCATTGCTTCGGCGAGGACTTCGGGCAGCTCGATCGGTTCAGTTCCGACCGTCAGCGTCATGGGGCGCGCGGTCGTATCGACTTGTGCGCGGGTGATCGCTGCGATGCGGGTCAGGTGGAGCCCGTAGAACAGGACGAGCAATCCGCTGACTCGCGTCACGGGATCCATGTCGTCTCGCGTGATGAACGCGCGTGCCATCGTCCACCGATGGTCGGCGGCGTAGTCGCGCCCTTCGAGGCGATGGCTGCGGAACTCGACCCGGAGGCGGCTCAGGCGGTGCCGTCGCAGCCACCGGGTGAACGGCGCGAGGGCATCCCGTTGTGAGGGCGAACCGGTGAGGAAGCCGTCGAGAGATCGCTGCGGGTATGTCGTCAGCGTTTCGCCGCTCGCGCGGATCTGCTGCAGGAGGGCCGCGCACCGCTTCAGCGCCGCACGCACCTTCTGATAGGTGGAGCCGGATCGGACGGCCGTAGCTGGTCTGCCCCTGAGTGATCTGCCCGACGGCAGCAGCTCCCAGGTGCAGTACCGCCGTAGGAGGAGCCGGTCCTCGGGATGGGGGACGGTCGGAAGCCACCGTTGGAACCAGTGCTCGAACCTCGCCGCTTGGATGTCGAAATCGGGCAGCACGCCTGAGCGGATGAGGAGCGAGAGCAGGAATGCCACGGACTGGCCGGCGTGCGCTCTGGTCATGATCGCGTCCGCGGTGAGGGGCAGCGTGCCATCGGCGAGCTCACGGAGGACGACCGCACAGCGGCTCTTGTACAGCCACCGCTCGAGGGAGATCGCACTGCCGTGGTGCGTCACCAGATACTCCGCGAGCGGGTGCAGCTCGGGGCGGATCTCTCCGCTGTCGTCAGCAAGCAGTTGCTGGATGGCGATAGGTCGCCGGCACTCTACGCATAGCCGGTGCTTGCGCACCTCTTCGATCGTCCCGCATCCCGGGCATGCCATCGTCACGGGAGCTCCTGCGCACTCGGCGCAGACCTTGTGCCCATTCATGAAGCCAGTGAGGAACACCTTCCGCCCGCACTCCGGGCACGGCTGGGGGCGTCGCATCGCGTAGTAGCAGCGGGCGCAGACCCGTCGGCCGTCCAGGTGCGTCGCTACGCGGCCCGGCTCCCCGCAGAGCTCGCACATCTTGACCGGCGCGGTGTAGCACGCGAGACAGACGAGCGCGGGGCGACGGACGATAATCGTGGCGTTCTGCCCGCATCGCGAGCAGTCGCCGAACGACCGCGGATCGGCTCGCCAGCAGTCCCGGCAGAACCGTTGCCCATCGACGGTGCGCTGCACGGGCTGAACTCGTCCGCATCTGGCACACGCGACCGATCGGGCATTCCGTTCACAGCGCGAGCAGTGGCGACCGCCGGTCTGCGTCTTGTGAGGCATCCGAACGGCACGTCCACAGGAATCGCATGTAGGCAAGACGACCCGCCCGGCACCCTCGTTCACGAGAGCGTGGGCCAGATCCTGCACCGTCACCGGTACGTTCCGGTGTCGCCCTTCGAGGACTCCAGGTTGTTTGAGGAGTGCGAGTTCGAGACGCCGTTGGGTGAGCGGCACGGGTGCGACTTCAGCCACGATCTCAACAAGGCGCTCCACCGGGATCTCCGGCGCGATCGCGTGGACGAGCCCGGCGACCTCAGCAACCCTGGGCTCCTGCGGAGGCTTCGCCACCGCGGCCTACTTCGAGCGCGGGCGACGGATCGTGGCCCGCACGGGCCGCAGATCGCCGATCGCACCCCGCGTCGCCTCTTCACCCACCGCGACCGGGGCCGCAGCCTCCCGGCGGGTGACCTGCACGAGGTCGTCGAGCGAGCACTCCAACGCGTCGCACAGCGCGGCGAGCACGTCGATGCGAACCCGCTGCGGTGCTTGCGTCACCAGTCGGTACACCTGTTCCCGGGACAGGTCGACGCCCCGCTCCTCGAGCAACGGCTTCAGCTTGGAGGTCTGGAAGATCCCGCGCGAGGCCATCACGCTGCGGAGGCTCCATGCGGTCTCGAGCTCAACGGTCATCTGCTTCTCCTTCGATGAGGGCCTTCAATGCGTCCGCGAGTACCCGGTTCTTGAAGTCCGAGCTGACGGAGGCGTAGATCGAGGTCGTCGAAGCATGCATGTGCCCGACCTGCTCCTGGACGAATCGGTCGGCGTAGCCGAACTCGAGCAGGTGCGTCACGTACGAATGCCGGAGGCTGTGCAGAGTCAGGGCCTTTGACAAGCCGGCCTCGTCCCGCAGCTCCGCGAACCGCCGGTCGAGATAGCCGGCCGACAGTCGGGTGCGGCGTTCCGTCACCCACAGCGCGTCAAGACGGTATCCACGCCACCCGCGCAATTGTCGACGGCGGGCTGCGGAGCCGCGTGATCGTACTCACGACGTTCGACTTGGACGAGTACGCCTTCGGGGCACTCCGCGCGGGGGCGAGTGCGTTCCTCGTCAAAACTGCGACACACCAAGAACTCGTGGACGCCGTACGCGTCGTCGCTCGAGGCGATGCCATCGTGACGCCCCGCATCACACGGCAGCTCATCGACGCCTACACCGGCCGCGACCAGCCCGTCCCGGGCGGACAGGGCCTCTCGGTTCTGTCCCCCCGAGAACGCGACGTTTTCAACGCGATCGCGCTCGGCCTCTCCAACGGCGAGATCAGCCAGGCACTGCATCTCTCACCCGCAACGGTGAAGACGCATATCAACCGAATCTTCGCCAAGCTCGGCGTCCGCGACCGCGTGCAGGCTGTGATTCTTGCCCACCAGCTCGGGTAGACCATCGGTGGTCAAGCGAACTGATGCGCGAACGCGACGGGGCTGAGCCCTAGACGCCGCGGTGCCGAAGTGAGACACTTCTCTGTTCTACTTCGGGAGGTCACCATGGGCGACGATGAACCGGCGGTCGATTGGGAAGGCGTCATCCGCGAGATGATCACGCGTGCGACCGAGACGGCACCCACCGAACCGGGCGTCTACAAAATGCCGTGTGGGGAGTGTGTGGTCGACTTCTTCATCACAGCTGAGGGCGAGGAGCACTGGCTCGTCGCCGGGGACGAACGCGCCTACACACGCGAGACCGTCGCGATCGCCCGTCACGGAGACCACCCATGGGAGCGGCTCTACACGCTCGCTGACGCGGCAAGGGAAATGGCGAGACTCGCCGCGGCAAGCGGTGGCGACATCGACCGGGTGCTCGAGGAGCTGGTCGAAGCGATCGACGACCGCGAGGTCGAGCGCGTCGTGCGTGAGCGCGACGGCATGAGCAGTGAACCGCTCGAGGATCTGGCGGCGCGCTTCGGGGTCGACCTCGATGATCTCTAGGAACATCTACACCGTCTAGCGAAACGATAGATATCCCTAGATTTCTCGAGGGCCACGCTCATCGAAGGAGGCCGGTGTGAGCCAGTATCCGTGGTTTGACTTCGACCAGGTGGACTTCGTCACCTCGGACCAGCACTTCAGCCACGCACGGATCAGCGAACTCGCCGACCGCCCGTTCGCGACCGTGGAAGAGATGAACGCGGAGCTGGTGCGACGGTGGAACGAGGTCGTGGGACCGGACGACATCGTCCTTCATCTCGGTGACCTCGCGCTCGGACCGATCGAGGAATCTGTCGGGCTGACCGAGCACCTGAACGGGCGACGATTTCTCGTGCCCGGCAACCACGACCGAGTTTCGCCGGCAACACAGTCAAGGCGCGCGATCGAACGATTCGCCCCGCTGTACGAGGCGGCCGGGTGGAGCATACTCCCCGAGGTCATCGAGGGCACCCGCCGCGGGTACCGGATCCTGGCATCCCACTATCCCTACAGCGGCGACTCGCACGGCACCGACCGGCATACGACGCACCGCCCACGCGGCGACGAGGGCGTTCCGCTGCTGCACGGTCACACGCATGCCCGCGATCACGGCCCCCACGGGCACGAGTTCCACGTCGGCGTCGACGCCCACGACTTCACGCCCATCCGCTTCACCGTCATCGACGAATGGATCCGCAGCCTGCCGGACATCGAGACACGACTGCAGGCCGCAACTCGGGAAGCGCGCACCGTGCTCGCCGATATCGTCGGCGGCGAAACCCCGGGCTCGGACGCGCTGTTCTACACACAGGGATACAACGAGCTCGTCATCGTTCTCGAGGAGCTTCTCGCCGCGCTCCCTCCCGACGAGGCGGACGGGTAGCCGGGAACAGGTCGCCGTTCGCGGTGGGGCCGGATCGGAGAGTGCGCGTCTCGGTCCGGTAGCGCACCCATCCCTGCCTTCGCCAATGCACCATCACGAGGCTCCGGACTGCGCGTGACGACCACGCCTCCTCGTGGTCGGCGTAGTCGGGGTCTTGTGCGGCGAGCTCGGTGAACAGCTCGCGGAACGTCGGCGGTTCGCCGTGCTCGCGGGTGTACCGGTGGATGATCTTCACAGCGCGACGCGCCCAGCTCGGCGCGCTCTTCGCTGACGTGAGCTCGGTGAACAGCGGCGCCAGGTGAGGTGCCGACCACGGCTTTTCGGTCCACCCGGAGTTGTTCCACTGCATCGTGTCGGGCTGGAGGACCGGCTCGCCATCCTCGGTAGAGCCGGGGCTCACCGCCGCGCCTCGGGGTCGACGGACGCGCGCAGTGAACCAGCGGGCGTGGTCGGCGGGGAGCTGAGCTCAGTCTGTGACCCGGCGTCCTCCGTCACGGCCATCAGCGCCGCGGTGTACTTCTCCCCTGTCACCTTCATGCGCTCCCGTGCTGCCCGTTGCAGACGACTGGAGGTCCGCTTCTTCTCGGTCATGATGCCTTCTTCTCTTCGGTAGGTGATGTGGTCTGGGTATGGGGGTCGGCGGCGAGGGCGCGATGGAGCTCGCGAGCGAGCCGTTCGCCGAGTGGGGTGAGGCGCATCGGCCTGTTGCGTGCCGCGGCAACGAACAGGCCCCCGCCGACGTCGGCGCCGAGGCTTGCGAGCTGGGCGCTCAGTGAGCTTTGGGTCGTGCGGATGGTCGCCGCGGCGGCGCGCACGTTGTCGTGCTGTGTGGCGATGAGGAATCGGCGCGCGCGTTCGATGGGGTGGCGGCCGACGAGGGCGCGCTGGAGGAGCCGTGACCGGCCGGCCAGTGGGTGAGGGGTGCGGTCGTGTGGGCCGGGTCGCATCGTGATGCCTGCCGCTTGGATGCGGTGCGCGATCGTGGGAGCGCTGCAGCCGACGAGCGCCGCGATCTGTCGCAGCGTCATCCCTTCCTTCTCGTACCGCTCGCGCAGCCAAGCCTCGTCGATGACGAACGTGGTGGGCCGTCCGCGGCGGAGGGTGCTGTTGCCGTCGGCGAGCACACGCGACACCGTCTGCCGCGATACTCCCGTCCGCCGTGCGAGCTCATAGGTGGTCGCGCCCTCACCGTATTGGGCGATGAGTTCGCGGCTGCGAGATGGTGTGTCGAGTGCGCCACGGACGGGTCTGGCCGTCGCCCACTCACCGACGGGGTCGCTGCGGACGGCGGGTTCGATGTGCGTCGACAGCGGGGGCGCCCAGCTGAGTGGCTCGTCGATCCCTCGGCGGAGCAGGAAGGCGCGGCCGATATCGTTCAGCTCGCGGCGCACGGTGTCCGGCAGCGTCTTCGTGAACGTCGTGACCGTCCGCGGAGATATCCCGGCCGCGTCCCATGCTTCCGGTGCGCGTCGCATCGAGTTGCCGGTGATGGCCCGGTAGAGGTGGGCGCGCGCATGGCGGTGTCGGGCGCCGGAGCCGGGTTGGACATTCAGTCGGGCGCACAGCTGCTGCCATTCCTCTTCGGGAAGGAGTTCAGTGCAGTCGAGTCTGCGGCGGCGTGCGTAGTCGATCGGTGTCTCGTGGCTGTCGAGGTAGGCGGCGAGGTTGAGGATCGCCGCGAGGGCGGGCGTCTCCGCGCCCGGCCTCCCGAACTCGCGCATCACATGAGTGACCTGACGAATGGGCGCCGTCGAGTCCAGGAGGGCGAGGGCAGCGGAGTGGGTCAGCCGTGTGCCGGTGAACACGACGGCCGCGGCCAGCGCGGAGGCGGCGACGTCGCCGTTGATGCGGCGTGGGGTGAGCGCGTTCGTCCATTCATCCCAGAGTTGTGCGGGCACCTTCCGTGCCCGCTCTTCCGGGTTTACGTCCGAGGCTGGCGCAGCTTGTAGGAACAGCGTCGGTCGTCGGGTGCGTCCGAGGGACGCGGCGATCAGTCGCTGCAGCTGCGGCGTCTGACCGGTGTACGACGTGCTCACCGCGAGGCGCCCAGCCAGCAGCCGAACCGCACGGTCGGGGTCTTCGAGTGCGGCGATCGCGATCGTCGTACCAACCGCGCCGCCGGCCGCTGTGGGCGGTCCCGCCCACGTCCACTCATGCTTGTCTCGAGGCACCGCCGCGAGGAGGTCCGTTTCCAGCTCTGGCATGTCGAGGTCGCCGCCATCGCAGAGCGTAACTCCTGCGGCGCGGGTGAGGAGACGGATGTCTTCGAGGACGGTGATCGCGGGTTGCGGGGCGTCCGCATAGATCCCGAACCGGCCCTCGCCGGTGGAGAGGATCTGCATCATTCGGCGCTGTGCGTGGAGCGCCGGGTCGGGTGCGGCGATGCGTTCGGGATGCGCGGTGAGGTCGCCGCGGCAGCGGCTCGCGATCGGGCCCGTCCCGGCACCGGCGACGGGATTGTGGCAGTGCCCGGGATGTGGGATCCCGGCGAGCGGGTGCCCGGTGTGACGCGGTGGCTTGTGGCACACCGGGCAGTTGTCGGCGAGGATGCGGCGGTGTCTGACGCACGCGAAGGTGAATGGGAACTGCCACGACATCCGCCACCTGCCTCCGGAGTCCGCCAGGCATTCGGGGCAGTACCGTCCCGCCATCCCGCCGACGGGGCAGCGGAAGCTGATCCGTCCCTGCCGGGTGTAGCGGATCGCGTGGCGTGCGAACCGCATCCGCGTCATCTCCTGGAACTGCGCCGCCGGGATCCCCGTCGACCGCTCCAGCCGGGACGCCTGCTCATCGGTGAGCTCGGTCGCCCACTGCGCGGCCATCCACGATGTCGCTGACACCGCCCTGCCGCCCTCCTGCTCCACCAGGCCGAGCGCGCACGCCATCTCCGCGACAGTCGCGCGGTTCGCGGCCGCCGAGGCCTCCAGCCAGGAGTCGAACGGCTCATCCGGCAAGGGGCGGACCCGGAACGGAAGGACGCGCACGGCACCGGCCGTCTCGCTCATCAGGCGGCCTCCTCGCCGGTCTCTTCGGCGCCGTCGCTCTTCAGTCGGCGTCGGCGCCGCTCACGGCGTGCCCGATCCTCTTGGTCGTGCTTGGCCTGCAGCTCGGTGCGCTCCGTTTCTGCTCCCTCGTCGATGCGGATGTCGTCGAGGAGCTTCCGGTCGATCCGCTCGGCGCCGGTGCGGATGGCGCGGGACGCGCCGCGGCGGATGAGGTCCATGAGCGAGCCGATGTTGCCGGTGGTGCGGGCAAACAGGTACCGCGACATGTCGACGAGCATCCCTTCGTGCGCGTCCGCGAGCACGAGGGCCTGTTCGATGTGCCAGAGCAGGCTGTCCCACTCCTGGCGGGTCTGCTTGGTGCGCAGGCTGTACGGGTCGAGGCTGAGCACGGTCCAGCGGCGGAACGTCTGCGCCATCGCCGCTTCCTTCCCGGTCGCGCCCTCGCCGACGAGGCCGCGTTCGCGGAGCGCGACGCCGGCGAACAGGAAGGTGGCGCTGTACTCGTTGGACAGCCACTTCAGCTGGTTCGCGACCTCGACACCGTCGCGGGTGCGCATCTGGATGAAGTGCAGATCGTCGATGATCACGAGGCGGGTGTCGTGCCGTTCGATGCAGTCCGCGGCCGCCCGCGCCAGATCTCGGCCGGCCATCGAACGGTGCAGGATGCCCGCGGTCGCGGGGTGGGCGTAGAACCCGAGGATCATCATGTGCAGGCCCTTGATCGTGAGGCGCCCTGGGACGGTGATGTGGCAGACCGGGAGGTGGAGGATGTCGCGATCCTCGTCGAGGTACTCGCCCACTTCCGCGATCCGCTGACGGTGGAAGTCGCGCCCGAACGTGTTGACCACCGTCGACTTCCCGAGGGCCGGTGGGGCGTCGAGGGCGGCGGCGGATTTGACCCGGTCGGAGTCCTGCAGGTTGCTGTCCAGGATGTCGCCCAGTTGCAGGTGCACCCCGTGCACCTGCCGGGTGCGCAGCAGGATGTTCGCGTGCCACGCCCGCCGGTCCGCGTTGTACCGCGCGAACTCGTCCGGGCCGAGCGATCCGAGCTGCTCGGTCGTTAGCAACGCGGGCTTATCGCGCGGGGGACGTTCGGCGAAGTCCTTCCATCCCTCGTAGGTCGACAGGCTCCGCTGCCGGCGAGGCGCGTCGTGCTCGCCCGGGACTGTGGCGGTCATTGGATCATCTCCATCGGCTCGAAGTGGTAGTCGGATCGGATCGTGGGCTCGTCGATGTCGTCCTCGTCGTCGTCATCGCCCGTTTCGGGAATGTCGACGCGCTTGCGTGGGTCGCGGACCTCGCCGGTGAGCTCCCGTCCGAGATCTGTGGTGGGGTTCAGTTCGGCCTCGAGCATCCGCTGCACGGTGCGCAGCGACCACACCCCGTCAGCCGCGGGATCCTTCTCGTTGAGCTGCGCGGCCATGCGGGAACTCATCCGCCTCTCCGATGGGGTGAGCGCGCGTCCCGCGCCCCAGTCCTCGAGCAGCTGCGCGGCGACGTCGTCGACCTGAGAGGGGCGACCCTGGCGGATCGCGATCTTCTTCGCGTACTCCAGCGCGTCGAGGCTGAACGGTGTGTCGAAGGCTCCCTTGTGCTCCCACTCGAGGGTGTGCCAGGTGCCGTCCTCGGGGTCGTGGAAGTAGATCTGCGTCAAGTCGTCGGGGTTGACCACGAACGGCCACTCCGTGCCCTTGTCTCGGTGGATCGACCGGGCGCGGTTGCGGTACTTCGCGACCGAGTCTCCGGTGTAGCGCAGCTTGTGGATCTCGACGCCGTAGTGATTGAACTGCCGTTTCACCACCGGCAGCAGCTCGAGGAGAACGCTCCGGTCGATCGGCATCCGCAGTTGCCCGGCAACGGCGAGCCCCTGGTCGTATCTCTCGGCGGGGCTGAGCTTGACGCCGGGGAGGCGGGGATCCTCGAGGGAGTCGTGGGGTCGGAGGTGGTAGACCGTCGCGACCCATTCGCGGATGATCTGCTCCAGCTGCGGGACCGTGTAGACCGCGTCGGCTTCGACGTCGTCGCCGCGGCCGCCGACGTCCGCGCCCTTGTAGCCAGGGAGTTCCTGGAGGAACGTGTCGAGGGTGCGGAAGAACCTCTCGACAGGGCTCTTGTCGGTGGGCTGGTAGACGCGGGCCGGCTGGATGGATATGCCCAGGCGTGCGCACGCGCTGGTCACGTGCTCCGAGAGGTACGGTGCGCCGTGGTCGACGATGATCGTGTCGGGCAGGATCCCCGCACGGACGAACCGCGGGACGCGGATGCGCGTCGGGTCGACGAGCACGGAACCGGCGACACCGTGGAAGGGCCATCGTGCGCTCGTGCCCCACTCCGCGGGAGTGTCGAAGGGTTGGCACGCTTCCATGAGCACGCCGGATACGTCGATGGATTTCGTTGAGCCGGGCGTCAGCCGCATGCCGAGAATGCAGCGGGAGTAGAGGTCGATCGCGACCGTGAGGTCTGCGGCGACCCACTTGCCCGTCACCGGGGCCACGGCGAAGACGTTGAGCGGCGTCGTATCGAGGAGAACGTATTGGCCGGGCGCGGTGGCGTGCAGGCGTCCGTACGGAGCGGGCGGCCGGTTCGCGTTGGAGCGCTTGCGCTTGGTGCTCCCGGAGAAGGTCGCGCGGCCACGGGAGAGCTCGTCGAGGATCTTGTATGCGGCGCTTCGAGAAGGGGCGGCGACGATACCTGGCCCGTGGGTGCGGTCGGCTCGGGCGTTGACTCTCGCGATGATGATGCTTTTCGCGACCTTCGACTCCGGCGTCTGCTCATCGATGACCTCACGTGCCGCCGTGACCCAGCGGTCGTCGAAGTTGACGAGCAGATTGCCCGGCTGCGCCTTGCGGTGATCGATCAGTCCGATCTCGCCGGCATCCTTATACCGCGCCACCCACCTCGCGACGGTCCGGCGACCCTTACCGAGCTCGAGCGCCTTCGCCGCGATCCGCTCCTCGATGCGACGCTCCGGATGGTAGGCGAGCTTCGGTTCGCCCTCACGTGCGATCTCGGCCGCCCCCGACCGGTAGCCGGTGAGGACCTCTCGCACATGATCAGCGCGCTCGGCGGACACCGCGCGGGCCGCGTCGCTGGCATCGGCCCAGACGACACCCAGTGGAGCCGCGTCCTCATCGCGACTGTTTCCGCGGATGCGTGTCGTACCTCCCTCAGCGCGGGGGCGCAGGAGGTCGATCATCCGCAGGCGCCGAACCTGCCCAGTTCGGGTACGGACGATGACCGCGCCCTCGCAGATCTCCGCAACGGTGCAGGCATCGCCGTCGTAGACGATGTCCACGCCGGGTTTCAGGGTCCACGTGCTGCTCATCGCTATCTCCTTCAGGTGTTGAGGGGGTGGTATCTCAGGCCCGCGTCACGATGCTCGTGGCGCTCAGAAGTCGAGTCAGGTCGGTGCTCAGCCGGCGAGCCCACAGCAGGTGCAGGACAAGCGCGCGTGCTGCGAGAAGCCCGCCGGCGACGGCCGGAATCGCGCGCACCGCCTCGCCGAACGCCATGGGCGATCTCAGCTCGCCGAGCGCGCCGGTGACGTCGCCGTCGGCGAACTGGAAGGGTCGGCGGTAGCCGGCAAGGAACTCGACGTTGCGCAGCAACACCTCATCCGGCTCGGATTGGACGCGGTACTCCCACCCGTGGGGTTCGATCACGCGCCGCGACCAGCTCAGCGAGTCACGCACCTTCGGGATGGTGAGCTTCGCGGCGGGCTTCACATCCACCACGCAGACGGTTTGGTCCGCGTGGACGATCAGATAGTCGGGAATGTGGCGACGGCGTGTGCCCTTGTCCTCCCCCTCGAGGAGGAACGGCTGAGACAGGATCCAGTCGACGCGAGGGTCGAAGTCGGCCAACAGCAGGTTCGCGTACTCGAGCCGCGACTCGTATCCGACATGCGATTGCATGGTTGCCGACCAGTAGCTGCCCGAGAAATGCCGCTGCCCCCGGTACCAGCGGAAATCACGCCACGGGACGGCGGCGTCGAAGACGCTCAATCGAGCTGACTGCAGCGGAACAACGTCCACCTCGCCACCCGCTTTGCGAACCATCAGCCCGACATCCGCCGGGAACGCTCCGCCCCGCGTCCCGAGTTGCTCGCGCTCCGTCATGAAGCCAGCGTGAGGGTCGAATCGGTCCGGGAGAATGCACGCTGCCGCCATAGATTCGCGAAATACGATTCAGGATCTCACTCTTGCTATCACGGGTTAATTCGGTATATGCGAGTCACGAATACTAGTGAATGTGACATTCACTGTAGTGGACGTCACATAGATAACAAGTCACCGTCAGGGATACAAATATAGGGACCACAAAATCAACGCCCACAGGCCGGCCTGAAGCCCACGTCGGCCGCGTGTGCGACACTCAAGGACATGACCATGTTGGAGCCCATCGCGCCGGAGGAATCCCGGCTCGTCTTCGGCAACAGCTACATGTACAGCGTCATGGTCGAGATCGCCGGGCTACGCGGCGAGAAGTTCTCATCGAAGACGATCACCGACGCCACGCGGCTCTCCCCTGGCATCGTGCACCCACTGATCCAGAAGCTCCGCCGAGCGAACTTCATCGAGTTCGTCGAGCGCGTGCCCGGAGAGCGGACCATCCTGTACCGGGTCCGCGGGAATCCCTGGTGGAATGCGGCGAGCCAGTACGTGGAGGAGCAGAGCACAGCCGAGGAGCGTTCCGCGTCCTGACGGCGACGGTCACCTACGGGCTAGGCCCGCCCGACCGTCTGCGCGCGGAACCACGCGTCTCACCTCGCGGACTGGATCATTTGTCGAAGCGCGGCGGGGAGCAGGGAATCGACTCCTGTGTCGTCGACCAGCGCGGCGAAGTTCGACCAGACGACAGTACGGACAACCGCGGGCGCGAGGCCGAGCGCCCGCGCTATCCCGGCCTCGACCGGTTCCACCCGGCCTGGTCGGCGTGGGCTTTGGGAGAAACGATCACCGCTGGGATGATCGGTCTCGACAAGTAGACGTTCTCGCGGGATAGCTCGGAGCACGTCGGGCGAGCGGGTCATCGAATAGTTGACCGAGAAGTAGCAGCCCAACGCGACAGCCTCCCGAGTCTCTTCAGGCGTGCCCAACCACCAGTGCAGAACGGCCCCCGCACGCAGGTGAGATGCACGCAACACCTCAAGTACAGCGCTGGTCGCCCGGTAGCTATGAATTGAAGCGATCCGAGGGGAGGTCTCGACCGCCTTAACGATGCGTTCGAACGTCGCCCGCTGGGTGTCGCGTGGAACGCGGGACGCGCCATCGAGTCCCACCTCCGCAACATATGAGGTCGACTGGAGCATGGTCGCAAAGCGATCCGGATCGAATCCACGATCGGCGCCGACGAGACCCGGGTGACACCCCACCCCCCATACGCTGGCGCGATCCGAACGCGACTCCACTTGCGCGTATTCGTCGAGTGACCGGGTAGCGATCAGGACAACCGCGCCCAGCTTTTCAAGCTCGAACGGCGCGATGTCCAACGCGACGTGCGCGTGCGTGTCCAGGGGAGGTAGGCGTCTCATCCCAGATAGTTTTCCAACTCGGCCAAGCCCCGTGCGTATAGGGTCCGCGCGTCGGCGACGGTGAGGGCTGGGGGCAGTGGGGTTGTCATGAGGAAGCTCTCGTCCACGCCCGCATCGACGAAGTCTCGGACCGCGTTTTCGATCGACCGCTGCTCCGCATACTTCGCGAAGCGTCCTCCGCGGTCGGCGAGGTACGGGGTGGCATCGGAAAGATCTGCCGCGGCAAACGCGGCGCGACGAAGGACACAGCCGAAGCACTTTCCGCAGTGCGAACCACTGGCGACCTGACCCAAGTACTGCTGGTCGCTGTGCGAGCAGGAGTTCGTTGCGCTGAGGAATGCCGCGGCACGATCCGCGCCGACCAGCTCGACGACGCGTCGGTACTCATCGCCCTTCGTCAAGGCTTGGAAGGGATTCTCAATTTCGCCGTACCCGCCCAGATCTGTCAACAGTGAGCCCACGCGCCAGAGGAACCAAGGCTGCGTCGTGCGGGTCGACAATGCTCCCACCCGCTCTGGGCCAAGTGGGGGGTTGATGGAGGCGAAGCCGTTCTCGGCGATCCACAGGCCGCGGCCACTCTGGCTTGCCACTGCCAGCCCGAGCGCGAGGAACAGCAACGATCGCGAGCGGCTCGACGGTTCCCGTCGAAATCGTGTGCCGTTGAGGCGATGTGTTCTGCGTTGCAAATGCACCTGGTAATGGTGGATGGTCGTCCCGCTGAACAGCGCCTCCAGGGCGGCGGCGACACGCTGCTGCGGGGCGCTCGCTCCCGCACCCGAGCTTGAGTGGGAGACAAGCCGCTGCCCTTCCCCGGACCGGAGCGATGCCGCGGACACCAGCGCGCCGGATGCGGAGTCCGCGCCGCCGCTGACCAGAACCGTCCGAGCGGCCGTGTCGGGCACCAGCACACCACTCGTCTCGGAGGCGGCGAGTCGGGCGAACTGCAGAGTCCACCGGTCGCCGGTGAGGAACGCGAGCGTGCGTTCCAACTCCGCCGCGACGGCCTGCCACTTCTCCGCGTGGATCACCGGCACGGTCAAGACTAGGTCGCGCTGATTCCAGTTCGATCCACCCCGTTCACGTCTCACCGAATGGTCTGCGACATAGACGGTGAGGGCCACACGAACGAAGTCGGCATTGATCGAAGGAACTGTCCCGAGCTGGCGCAGGTCCGGTCGTAACCCCGTATTGAAGGAATCGCCCGGCGTGCCATCCCACAAAAACACCTCGTCCGCCCCGCTCTTGGCAGCATCCTCCCGGGACAGACACAGAGCGATGCTCGTCATGACTCATCCCCATAGATAGCAAGAAGATCCGTCACGCCTGTTTGGACCGCCGCGCTAATGGACGGGCCATCCAGAGTCACCGCGGCGACATCGAATCGCATCGCCCATGCCTTCGCGGCGAGTCGGATCTCATCCTCTGCGGAACGCCGAAGCGCAGCCCTCGGTTCTTGTCGAATCCGGTCGCCGACCTCCGTCAGGATGGAACGAGCGATCATCAACTCGACCGTGTGGCGCACGATCTGCGCCGGATCCCGCGGAGTCTCCAGCGTCCACGTCACGAGGTCTGCGACGATCAGTCGCGCCTCGCCATCGGCGATTGTACTGTCAGGTTCCGACTCGAACGCGGCCTCGACGATGCGCCGGCGCACCTCGAGCGGATCATCAAGGGCGCGAAGCTCATCGAGGTCGAGCCCGGCCGCCTCCAACGGTGCGCGCTCACCCCGCAAGTACGCGGTCGACAGAGTCGCAGCGCTGCCGGCTGGGCCGGCTACGCGTGCGGCCGAGCGCTGCGCGCCGCCGCTAGAACGGCCGCCACCGGAGCTCCCGGATCCTCCAGCGCGACCCGATCGGCCACCACCCGACGGGCCGGACCACAACCGCAACGCCCCGCCCACACGCTTCGGATCCAGGCGCCCGTCGATCGTCGGGCCGCCAGCTGCGGGAGCCGATGGCGCGGATGCGCTGTCAAGCCAGTCGCTCAGCGCATCCCTCAGTCCGGCAGCCGCTGCACCGCCGCCTCCCTTGTACACACCACTAGTTCCCATCAGGACGCCACCACCGGCCCGAGCAGCGATGTCAGCGCCTTCGAGGTGTCGGTATCGTCGGCACCCACCACGCGCCACCCCTCAAGGACATCGACGTACTGAGCTTCGATGGAACGGAACAGCATCACCGTCGAGGCATTCACATCGGTCGCGCGCAGCCGAGCCAGGGCGACGAGCGCCTCCTGCTGTACCGCCGGGTGCAGTCGCGCCAGTGTGATGATCGCGTTCACCGCCGCGAACTGCACGCCCGGCTCGTCCTGGAGGCGTCGGCCGAGATGATCGAGCAGCACCGACACATCTCCCAGAGGCAAGGCCTGTAGCTCGTCCTGAGATACCGCCTCACGTTCGATCTGCGACCTTGACGCCAATGCCGCAGCGATATCCCGCAACTGTTCCGGAAGCCCCTCGTCGACGAGCAGCCGACCATGGAACGCCGCCGCAAGCGTCAAGTACCCGCCAGCCGCAGCCGCGTCGAGGGCAGGCGGAAGCTTGGCCCACCGGATCATGGTTGCCGAGAACGACTCTTCGTCGACACCTTCCCCATCATCTGCGTCCCCGCGATCGGCGGCGGCGCCGGACTCTGCGACCTCGGACAAACGCTCCAGCCGGGGACGCAGCACCCCCGCGCTCAGCCAACCGAGCAGAGTGTCGAAGTCGGTCGGCAACGTGCGCTCCAGCACCATGAGTTTCGCGACCGCATCCGGCGACAATGCAATCCCTCGCCGATCCGCGATCGACTGCCGGACGTTCAAGTCATTCATGAACCGCTTGATTCGACGCGGGTTCGCCTGCAACTTCTCATACAGAATCGGGGTCAACCTCGCCGCGCTCTGCATCGCAGACCGCAACGAACCATCCGCCGGCAGCTCCAGGTCATCGAGGCTCCCGGCAGCGACGCGCAGCTCACCACACGCCCGCACCAGCTCTGCGAACGCATCATCACTGCCGCACTCCTGCTTCGCCAGAAGTAGGAACAAGTATGCCCGCGTGTCGAACGCGCTCAATGCCGGAACTGGCACCGTCGTCTGCACGATCTTGTGGAGATACAAGCTCGCAACACTCTCTCGCCCGTCCCCGACAAGCGGTGTTCCAAGATGCATCCGAATCGCCTCCGCGACCCGCGCCTCATCCGCAGCCACGACGAAGCACATCCCCGGGACCGACAGGAACAAGCGGATCGTCTCGAGAGTCTCGACCACAGTCGGCGGTAGACATCGATCGAGGTCGTCGACCAACACGACGACTCGCGACACATGCGCCAACGCCGGGTCGGCCAGCAGCTTCTGGAACTCCTCCTTGAAAGACGCCATGCCCTTGGGCGAATCGAGTGACTCAGGGTCGTCGCTGACCAAGTCAAAGACGTCGTCCAACGACGGAAGCTGCAAGGTCAAAGCCGTTCGGGCCGCCATCTTCACAGCCTTGGACCAGTTGACACGCTTCACCAGCGCCTTCAGTGCAGTCAGACCCGCCGATCCCACAGGGTCGGACGCGTCAAACTCAGCACTCAACGCACCGAGGATCTCGGCTATCAAACTCTCTTTGGCGCCCACTGCCGGGTCGTACTGCCAAGGGTTCGACCGAACCACGACAACCACTTGACCATCCACGTTCTCCGTGGCGATCCGATTTTCAATCAGATGCAGCACCGTCGTCTTGCCGCTACCCCAAGCGCCCTCAAGACCGAGAGCAACTGGATCCAGCTCACCGTCGAATAGCGCATCGACCACGGTGTCCGCGATCGCATCGAACGACAGCAAGTCTGTCGCCGATGGCTCATCCGACCACAACCGAAAATCTGACCCCACAACAACCCCCAGTGCTTCGCAACTCAACCCAGGCCAGCGTTCCGACCCTACGGACTGGAACCGACTCCCTCCCCAGAACCACACGCCTCAGCCACAAGCGCGTGTCCACGGCACTTGGCAGAGATGCCAAGTGCCTGCCAACTACCCGTGGAATATGTCATTTCGGCGTGGAACCTACACCCCCACCCTCCTCAATGCCCGACCCCCTCCCTAGTTTGTAAATGTCAGGTTCACACAACAGGAACAAAAGAAAGGACACACACCATGGGAATGGACATGCTGATCGCGATTGCGAAAGAGCCGAGGATGACCCCCGCTGCTAAGGCGTGGTGCGACTCCCTCGAGCTCGGGCCTGGGGGGCTCGTGAAGATCGAGCAGGGCGTGCTGCTTGCTCGGGTGTCTCGGCTGGAGATCTCGGAGTCGGATCTCGAGCACCTGGAGCACCTGCTCGAGGTGGGGGCCGAGGAGACCGCTGCTGAGCCTGCGCTGCGCGCGCTGCTCGAGCTGGCGGTGACGACGCTGGCGGAAGGTCGGCGAGATGTGTCGAGTCTCTTCCTGCACAACACCTGGTGGATGGTCAGCGGCGGCCCGTCGTGGGGTGACAGCCCGACCGACGCGTATGACTTGCTCTGTGCCGTGGATGCGATGGGCGTCACCGGCAGGGCGATGTCGGTGCGCGAGGTGAAGGCGGCGCACGCCGCGATGGTGAGCGCCTGATGTCGTCGAAGGAGATCGTGAAGCTGCTCCGCGCGAACACCGGCGAGAGGGACATGCACAGCGTCTTCAGTGACTTCTGCTCGATGAGCGCTGCAGCACTCCGCAACCGCTTCGATCCTCACGGCCACCAGGAGCGAGAGGAGCAGTACGAACAGACCCGTGAGCGCTACTCAGAGGCCCAGTGGGTGCGGTTCGCTGAGGCCCTGGCGTTGGTGGCTATCGAATTGGCCACGGAGCCGCGAGACGTGCTCGGCGAGGTCTACATGCAGCTGGAGATCGCGAGCCGTGACCAGGGGCAGTTCTTCACCCCCTACAGCGTCTGCCAACTTATGGCGGCGATGCAGGTTCCGGATGCCGCCGAGCAGTTGCAGACGCTGCCCTTCCTGACCGTCTATGAGCCTGCGTGTGGCGCCGGGGCCATGGTGATCGCCGTCGCGCAGGAACTCGCAGCCCAGGGCATCGATTGCGCCACGCAGCTGCACGTCACGGCTGACGATCTCAGCCTCACCGCGGTGCACATGAGCTACATCCAGCTCTCGCTGCTGGAGATCCCCGCCGTCGTGAACCATCGGAATTCTCTGACCCTGGAGCATTTCGACGCCTGGCCGACGGCAGCTCATGCGTTGGGCGGATGGTCGGCAAAGCTCGCCGCTCGAAGCGAGGAACTCCGCTCGGCGTAGGGGCAATCCGCACGGGGGCCTCCCAATGTCGGAGGCCCCCCGTAGTCTGTAAATGTCAGGTTCACAACTACGAGCAAGGGAAATCCGATGAAGACGAACACACTCCCCCAGACAGATGTCCTCCAGGCGCGAGCGGCCATCAGCACGATCATCGAACCGGGCGACGGCGTCGCGGGAACGCTGATCGACGCACTCGGCCCGGTCGCCGCCTACGACGCGATCACCGGGAACGGCCTCCAGGCCGCTCTGCAGGATGCCGGAGTCGGCGAGCGCACCGCGCAGGAGTCCATCTCCCGCTGGACTCCCCGCATCAGCTCCTCGGTGATCGCCCACAACCTCGCGTCCATCGAGCGAGCAAACGTGACCCTCATCGATCCCGACACGATCCCGGCGCTGTCCGACCTCGGGATGCAGCGCCCCGTCGCCCTGTACGTCCGTGGGAACGCGTCGCTCCTCACCACACCGCGCCCGATCTGCTGGGTGGGGGCCAGGGCTTC
>Ga0209646_1000498_pt1 | contig 18466 bp, 16 predicted proteins | sample AraplaL_Col_mTSA_FD_184259 | JGI IMG/M metagenome (GOLD analysis project Ga0209646, IMG submission 184259) | Arabidopsis root microbial communities from the University of North Carolina, USA - plate scrape CL_Col_mTSA (SPAdes) (version 2) | ecosystem: Host-associated > Plants > Roots >...
TATTAAAGGCCACGATAAATTAGTAGAGTTTGATAAGGAAGAATATGTGCTTGAAGATTTATTAAGAAAGGGATGGTTTATCAGAACAGGAAGTACATTTTTCAGGAACGGAGTAGCTCCAAAAAATCCTCCTGAATGGGTATATGATTTTCCTTACCGCTATGATACTATCTTGCATGTATTCCTTTGCATGCATGGCAAAGCGATCAATATTAAAACACCCATGAGTGTTTGGCGTAAGCACAGCCGGGGAATGTCTTATGTTCTGTTGGAAAATGCCATCTTGAATATTGAGAGAGAAATAGCACTTTACCAACAGCTGAATGCACATACAAATTATAAGTATGCCCCAGCTGTAAAATCATATATAGCAGAATCGTTGGGGAATGTATTTCCAACCATTATCAGGTCACGTAAAATTTTCCGTTACCGGAATATGCTGGCAAAATGTTTATTGAAAATGGATTACAGCATTGTTTGGGCAACGTTAAAAAGAGGGATAACAAAAAGGGGAAAACCTGCCACGGCATAAGGCGGCGAATAATTATTGAAATGGAAGTAAATTTTTTACCGTGGGATAGTGATTTTTTTAAAGCGCGCATTTTTTCTATAAGGGTTTCGCCCGGCACTGAACCGGATATTTCCCGATTGTCAAATTCACTCCACGCTGAAAACGCAAGTATGGCGTATGTATTTGTAGAAGAAAATAATGCAGTGTGGCAATCAGCATTGGTAGAACAGGGCGCCAGCTTATACGATGAAAAGGTGACCTATGGTAAAGAGGTGCCTGATCAAACGGGTTTGGCATTTGATAATGTGTCAGTATACAAAGGGGGAATGAACAATGACCTCATGTCACTGGCACTGGATGCGGGTTTTGATTCCCGCTTTAAAAAGGACCCTCGTTTTACTCCCTGGTTTGAATCCCTTTATCAATTGTGGATAACGAATTCTTTGAATGGCTCCATGGCAGATGCCGTGCTGGTATATGAGCATGGAAGCAGTTTAGCAGGGATGGTTACCTGTAAAATTAAAAATGGAACAGGCAGTATAGGGCTCATTGCTACTAACGGCCCTGTAAGAGGAAAAGGGATTGGTTCAGGACTGATACAGGCAACTGATGCTTTTTATCGGTCAAAAGGAGTTAAATACTCAACTGTAGTAACACAGGCTACCAATATGCAGGCATGCCGGTTTTATGAAAAGAATGGATTTACAATAATTAAAAAAGAGTTTGTATACCACTGGTGGTTTAAATAATTAGTATGATACCCTTCAATAAACCCTATCTCACCGGTAAAGAGGTGCACTATATCTATCAGGCTGTTTCTACCGGTAAAATATCAGGTGATGGCAAGTTTACAAAAGAATGCCATCGTTATTTTGAGAATAAAGTGGGCTTTAAAAAATGTTTGCTAACTACCTCCTGCACTGATGCACTGGAGATGGCAGCATTATTACTGAATATTCAGGCCGGCGATGAAGTAATTATGCCTTCCTTTACGTTTGTGTCTACTGCCAATGCGTTTGTATTGCGGGGCGCAAAAATTGTTTTTGCCGATAGCAATGAATGCAATCCGAACATAGATGCCAAAGCCATTGAACCTCTTATTACTACAAAAACAAAAGCTATTGTAGTAGTGCACTATGCAGGCATCGCATGTGATATGGATGCGATCATGGACCTGGCTAACAGGCATAAACTTTGGGTAATAGAAGATGCGGCCCAGGCCATAGATGCCTTTTATAAAGGCAAGCCATTGGGTAGTATTGGACATATGTCGGCGTTTTCGTTCCATGAAACAAAGAACATTCAATGTGGTGAAGGGGGAATGTTGGTTATCAATGATGAGCAATTTATTAATCGTGCCGAGATCATTCGTGAAAAAGGAACAAACAGGTCGGCTTTTTTCAGGGGAGAAGTAAACAAATATGGATGGGTTGATGTAGGGTCTTCATTTTTGCCCTCTGAAATTACTGCAGCTTTTTTATATGCGCAATTGGAACAATTGCCTGACATACAACAAAAAAGAAAGCAGATTTGGGAAAAATATAATTTTGCCTTTGCAGGCATTGAAAAAAAGGGCCTGATCAGCTTGCCGCATCTGCCATCATATGCCACCAATAACGCACATATGTATTATATCAATTGTGCAAGCCTCGAGCAAAGAACAAAGCTTATTGCGAAGCTTAAAGCGAATGATATTTTAGCTGTATTCCATTATATCTCCTTACATACATCGCCATTTTACAACGACAAGCACGATGGTCGCGAATTGGTTTACAGCGATCAATATACAGATAGGTTGCTAAGGCTTCCTCTTTATTATGAACTTTCAGAAGAGGAACAAGATATAGTAATTGATATTATAAGTAATTATTTGAATGCATCATTGGTATAGTAATATTTGAGTTTTAACTTTTAACTTTAAGCTGGTATATGCTAAATATTTTAACGGAAAAAAAGTTTCAGAAGGAAAGAAACCATACAATAAAAGCTATAAAAACAACGAGCAATACGCGTATAACAGAGTTAGATGGCCTAAGAGGAATAGCTATATTATTGGTTCTTTCATTTCACTATGTTAATAACCAATTAGTGAATGCGCAGAGTTTTATAGCAAAATTACTTTGCAAGGCAACCTCGTTTGGTTGGGTTGGGGTAGATCTTTTCTTTGTACTTTCTGGCTTTTTGATAGGTTCAATCTTGATAAAAAATAAAGATTCCAAAAACTTTTTTACCACTTTTTATATTAGAAGAGTTGTACGTATCATTCCCAATTATTATCTAGCCATTACCCTTTTTTTTATTATTTGCGCTATTCCTTATTTTCAGGATAATATTTTTTTAACCGGCAATAATGTGTTGCCATGGTGGTCCTATTTTGCAATGTTCCATAATATATTTATGGGACGCATGAACACTATGGGTAACATCTCGATGTCGATTACCTGGTCGATAGGAATTGAAGAGCAATTTTATCTAATTTTCCCGTTAATCATATTTTTTATTAAGGAAAGATGGCTGCCTTCGTTACTTGTATTGGTAATTATTGTAGCCAATGTCGTACGCATGCAGATCGATAAATGGGTACCGACTTATGTATTGCTGCCGGCGAGGATGGATGCAATAGCGGTTGGAATTTTAGTAGCCTATTATTACCTAAGTGCCGATTTTTCACAATTTGTATATAAGTATCGTAATCTGCTTAGCCTGACAGTGATAGGGCCGGTTGTGATTGGCGGATTTTTATATTGGCGTTATAATGACTTGTTCGCCATAAAGCATACATTTTTTGCCATTTTCTTCAGCGGTTGTTTGGTATTTGCACTTACCTTAAAAAATTCTTTGTACGCGAAAATTTTACGGTATAAACCCTTGGTATGGATAGGAACAATCTCCTATTCTTTATACCTTTTCCAGTATTTTATACTTGGAATATTTCATCATTTTGCAGGAAATAAAGGAGGAATAATAATCGCCAATGGAAGGGATGTGGTTGTAACAATTTTAGCCCTTATTACAACGGTACTTTTATCTTGGGCTGTTTACAATTTACTGGAATTGCCAATGGTGAAACTAGGTAAACGTTATCGATATTAGTACTATAGTATCCGAAATTAAAAGTGTTTTTGAGAATTTTTTAATTCACCAACTGCGTACTAATTAACTGCTATTTTAAACATGCAAACAACACCGGTGTCTGGGAAAACGGAACGTGTCAAGGTTATTTATGTACTTAGCCATCCTATTCAGTATTTTTCACAGTTGCTGAAAGAATTATCTAAGGTTATTGATCTGGAAGTGTGCTACTATTCAGATATAAGTATTAAAGGGGGAATGGACAAGGACTTTGGGAGAAAAATTGCCTGGGACGTACCATTGCTGGATGGGTATAAATACTTTTTTCTAAAAAATTATAGAGCCGGTCATGTAGTGAATAATAAATTTCTGGATGTTTGGAACCCCGGTATTGGGAAAGTTGTTCGGAAAAGTGATGCAAAAGTTATCATAGTAAATGATTGGACGTATAGTTCAACCTGGCTATTATTCCTTATTGCCAGAATGAAAGGTAAAAAAGTATGGGTACGTGCAGATAACCCGGTAAGTCTGGAATATCAAAAGAGTAAAAAAGTAATTGCAATAAAAAAGCTTGTGCTCAAGCACATTTTGTTTAAATGGTTTATTGATAAATGCTTGTATACTGGTTTGCAAAGCCGGGAGTTTTATAAGTTTTATGGTGTTCCGGAAAAAAGATTGGTATTTACCCCGCATGCGGTTAATAACGATTTTTTTCAAGCAGCCAACATTAAGGATAAAAGCGATTTAGAGCGCATAAAAACCGAGAAACAAATTCCGGTTGGAAAGAAGGTTATTCTTTTTGTTGGTAAATATATTTCCAGAAAAAGACCATTTGATCTATTGCAGGCTTTTACCAATTTAAATTCAAATGATTATTATTTAGTATTAGCAGGCGAAGGTCTTTTACGGCCGGATATCGAAAAATGGATTGCCGAGCATAAGCTTCAAAACGTTTTGTTAACTGGTTTTGTTAATCAGTCGGAATTGCCGCTTTACTACTCCATGGCTGATGTGTTTGTATTATGTTCAGATGTAGAAACCTGGGGGTTGGCGGTAAATGAAGCCATGAACTTTGCAAAACCTGTTATTGTGTCTGACAGTTGCGGGTGTAGCACAGACCTGGTGAAGCATGGGCAGAATGGGTTTGTATTCAAAACAGGTGATACGGAACAACTTACTTCTTGTTTGAAAAGAGTTCTTGAAGATGATGGATTCAGAGAAAAAGCCGGTCAGAAGTCATTAGAAATGATCAAAGCATATTCAGTAGCAAATATTGTTTCAAACATCCAAACCGCGCTACACTCATGAAATTACTGATTGTTGGTTCCAATGAGGTGTGGTCTTTAGAGAGGTTTTATGTCAAACATCTTGAAAGTGCAGGTGTGGAGGTAAATATATGCCCGGTACAAAGTCTGTTTTACGCTTATTACAATAAAGGTTTAATAAATAAGGTGCTCTTCAAAGCAGGACTATCTGGTATATATAGAAAGATAGGAGATGCACTTAAAGAAAAAGTTGAAGACTGGCGGCCAGATGTTTTGTGGGTGTTTAAAGGCATGGAATTATCGCCTGCTCTGTTAAGTTGGATAAAAAGCAAGAATATCAGAATTGTAAATTATAACCCTGATAATCCATTTTTATTTAGTGGCAGTGGCAGTGGCAATAAGAATATTACCGACTCAATAGGGTTGTATGATCATCATTTTACCTATGATCAGTCCATTAGGCAACGGATAATTCAAGACTTTAATGTGCCAACCAGTATTTTACCCTTTGGGTTTGAAATACCCGACGGTATATATGAAGAGTGTGTAAAACAACAGGAAGTAAAAAAACTAAGCTTTCTGGGTAATCCGGATTCCGCAAGAGCTGCATTCATACAACAACTCGCCAATCATTTTCCAATAGATGTATATGGAAATGACTGGGGCAAATTTGTTTCCCATAAAAATATCTCTATTTGTAGCCCTGTTTATAAAGAGGGGTTTTGGAAAGCTTTATACCGTTATCGTATTCAGCTTAACCTGATGCGGCCGCATAATCCTAATTCACACAACATGCGAAGTTTTGAAGTGCCAGGGATTGGCGGTATTGGATTATTCCCCTATACAGATGATCACGCAACCTATTTTGAGGAAGGAAAAGAGATTTTTTTATACCGGAATATGGAAGAATGCATCAAGTGGTGTAATGTATTACTGAATATGAGCGATAAAGAGGCTGAAAATATTCGGAAAGCTGCCAGATTAAAAAGTGAACAGGCAGGATATTCATATCAGGGTAGGACTTTACAAGCTTTAACGGAAATTAATAAGCTGCTGGCATGAGTAACTGGTTCATTATACATTTTCAACCCCTTGAAAGATATCCACCCGCTGTAAATTTCATCCGGTTTGTTGCATCGCAACCAGACTATTATAAAGACCTGAATGTAGTAACAGTTCACCCTGGAAAAGGAAAAAAAACGTATGAGTTTTCAGATGTTATTACACACCGGCTTGGGACAATCAAAAAAAGAGGTAAAATCCAACGGATCCTTTTCTATTTACTATTTAATATTAAAACATTACTGCTACTGTTAAAATACCGGCCGGCAGTTATATTATATTATGAAAGCCTTTCAGGGTTTGCTCCGTTATGGTATAAAAAATGGATAAATAAGAAAGCCAGGATCTTTATTCATTATCATGAATACACAAGCCCGGAGGAATATGCCTCAGGCATGCTACTGAGCCGTTTGATACACAAGGGAGAAAGAGCGATGTATAACAAAGCAACCTGGGTTTCGCATACGAATAGTAAAAGGATGGAGCTTTTTCTTCATGATATTGGAAAGGACCAACCGCAGGCCACCTTTATATTACCAAATTATCCTCCTTTACATTGGATAAACAGTGCATCGGTAGTTAAAAGGGCAGCAGATAAACGAATAGGTTTTGTGCAGGTAGGAGCGCTTAGCCTGAATAGCATGTTTACAAAAGAAATGGCCGAATTTGTTGCAGGTCATCCTGAAGAATGTTACTGGCATATTTATTCAGACAACCACGATAAGGACGCGAAGGAGTTTTTAGCCAATTTTAAAGTGCCTAATATAGAATTTAAAGGCGGGGTACCATACGACGAATTACCAGCAGTTCTGGCAAAGTATGATATAGGAGTAATATTATATAAAGGCGTGATCGATAATCATGTATATTCCGAGCCCAATAAATTTTTTGAATATTTGATATGCGGCCTTAATGTTTGGTATCCGAAGGAGATTAAAGGCATGTATCGTTTTGAACAACCAGATAATAAGCCATGGGTTCGGCGTGTTGATTTTGCCCATTTACAATTACCCTCTTTGTTAGATGGGTACCGAAAAGAAAAATTGTTGACGCAGGAATATACGGCAGAATCAGTTTACATAAGTCTATGGAGAAAATTAAAGAATATTCAAAACTGATCAAATAAGACTGAGGAACACTTAGCACATAACATGTAATGAAAAGCCTGAAAAAAAGATACGCCGTTTTTATCCCGTGTTACAACGCCTCAGCTACCATTCATGAAACCATTCAATCAGTTTATGAGGCAATCCGGTTTTTAGGCAATCCTGTGCCTGTTTATATATATGATGATTGCAGTAAAGATGGTTCTTATGCATTGGTTGAAACCTCTATTAAGGAGTTAACAGGTTTTAATCTTCTTAAGAATGAGCAAAATAGTGGGGAACGAAAAACTACCAACAAGGCATTCAGAAATTTCCATGAACAATATGATTGGGCATTTATAATTCATGCAGATGATATTGTAAAAAAAGATTGGCTGAAGGTACTGATCGAGCATATTGAGAAGGAAAACGACCCGCAATGCTTTACAGTTTGGTCGAGTTATGATTCCTTTTATGACAAAACGAAAGAAGTGGTGGAAGGAGATAATTCAGGTGCTGTTTTATATGAAACAAATCAACTGAATGAGATTCGGGCTATTTTGAGAAAAATGTATTGTAGCTGGCATATTTCGGGCGCAGCCATTAATGTTGATCTTTATAATAAACTGGGTGGCTTTGAAGATACATTAGCACAGTTTGGCGATACCGATTTTTTTGCAAGAGGAATGTTGGCGGGGTATAAGCATATGTACATTTCAAGAACACTTACTCTTTATCGCATTCTGCAGGGATCAGTGTCGTCAGTTAGTGCAAATACAAATCGAGATATAAACGAAATTCAGTTTTTAATAAATAAGCATAAGAATATTCTCTCTAAACAGGATATTTCTGCTTTATACAAAATTGTAAGGCGGTTAAGTTTACGAAGAATGGTGAAAGGCCTTTTTAACAGAAACTTACCTTTAGCCTTGCATAGTTTTAAGCAATTCAACAAGACTATATTAAAATAATTAGTATGATCATTAATAAACTGCATTGGGTATCGTCTTCAAAAGCATCTAAAGATGAATTGGAAAGCCTGAATAAGAAGATGAGTGATTTTTATAGCAACATGTCTTTCCGTCAAGCATATCAGGAATTGAATGATAATACTCATGAATCATTGGGCGATCCTACCAATATACTGGCCGCCCATGTGAGTGATTATATTATTAAGAATAATTACAAAAGCGTTTTGGAAATTGGTTGTGGTTCGGGTAAAATATTTTCGATTCTTAAAGGAAAAGGATTTAAAGGCAGCTATACCGGCATAGAGATGGCTTTACCTGTAATAGAAAACAACAGATCACGTTTTCCTGAAGCGCATTGGGAAGTAGGCTCTGTGTATGATAATTGTAATTACCAGGAAGAGTTTGATTGCTGCATTGCCTTTTTTGTATTAGAGCATTTAATATATCCCGAACTGGCATTACAAAAGATGTTACGGTCGGTAAGGCCTGGTGGTGGCTTAATACTTGTATTCCCTGATTTTTCAGCCTCTGGTATCTTCCCTTCGCAGAAAGTTGGGTGGGACAGCCAGAAAAGTACAAAAAGCAAACTGAAGGGTTTAAAAATTGCTGACGCAGTTGTTAGTTACCTGGAAGGAAAGATATTGAAAAAAAGTTTGAAGACTGTAAATGAACAATTCGGGTCGTTTGTAATAAACACCAATCCCTTTTGCTTAAGTTCTGAATGTAAGCAACTTATACCTGATGTTGATGCAGTTTATTTGTGTAATAAGAACGAAATTGAAGTTTGGGCCAAATCATTGGGCCATACTTTTGCTTATCCTTTTGGCACCAATGGAATGCATGATACACAAAGGCTTCTGGTAATAAACAAACAAATGAAATAACTTGCTATTCCAATGCAAAATTTGAATGCAACGATGTTAGCGAGTACTCATTTGGCGAATGGCGCCTTAGAGGATAAAGGGAAAATGAATAAAGTAAATGATATATACTTTATACTTTTTTCCGTTGCAATATTTATGTATTTATTGTTGGGCTGGGGATTAACCACTCAGGAATCATTTATCATTGCATACCAGTTATACCTGGTTTTAAGATTTATAAACAATTTTGGCTATACCATTTGTTTTTTTGATTTCCTTGTTTTCTATTCGGCAATGGATACGCTTGTACTACCTATTATCGGATATAGGGTGTATAACGCAGAGAACCAGCTGGCAAGATCATGGGGTTGGTACATGCGGGTGCCAGAAGATGTTTATTTTGCGTATCTGATACCAGCCAATTTAGCGCTTTTTGCAGGAGTAAGTTTTTTGTCAAGGAAGTTTACAGCATCCTGGATCAAGGACCTTTTTATTAAATTGATCGAAAATGCAAAGGATAAAGGTGAAATAGGGATTATATTGACGGTCATTGGGTTTTTCGCTACTTTTTTAGATAATGGCGGATCGTCTTTATCATTTGTTTTTCACCTGTTCTCCATGTTAAAGTATGTAGGGCCACTTTACATTTACTTTTCAGATCTGCCATTTAGAAATAAGGCGCTTTATATTTCGCTGGGTGGATTTTTGGTTCAGTCTATTGTGGAAGGAATGTTTGGTGAGTTTATAATGTATTTGATTATTGCCCTGATGGTTGTATCGATTAAATTTAACTTACGGTTTGCCACTAAATTAACCGTGTTTTTGGTTGGTCTTTTTCTTATTATAGTTCTCCAGAGCATAAAAGGTGCTTATAGAAGTATTACCTGGCGGGGCAATACAGTAAATGGTGTATCACTTCAAAACGATTCAAAATTTGAAGTTTTTGGAACTTTATTTTTAAACCGGTTATCCAGTTCACAGAAGTTATTTGATGAAAAAGCCTCATTTGCTTTGTATATGCGCATGAACCAGGGCTATTTGATTTCCCGCGCAATGGACTATGTGCCCAAAGTAGAGCCCTTTGCAAATGGGGAAACTATTATTCGCACAATCGGAGCTATTCTGGTGCCCAGATTTTTATGGCCCGATAAACCTGAGGCAGGGGGAAGAGAAAACCTGGTAAGGTTCCTGGGGATTAAACAAAGGATTAATTATAGTATGAATATTGGTCCATACGGGGAAGCTTATGGTAATTTTGGCCCCGAAAATGGAGTCCTTTTCATATTTGCCTTTGGCCTGTTTCTTTCTTTTTTGTTTAAAAAGTTTATGACCAATTGTTATCGAAGACCCACATTGATATTATGGGGGCCTTTGTTATTCTGTTATACATTAACAGTTGAAACTGACATTCTTTCCACAGTGAATTCATTCATTAAAGGGGCTGTATTTGTGGCCATACTATTTTGGATAAGCAAGAAATTTTTTAAAACCTCTTTATAACCTTAATACTTGATATGACCGATAAAAGGTATGTACATGAAGAATATACGCATGATCTGTCATCTCCTATGGAGATAGTGCCTATATTGACTGGTATATTTAATCCTTCGAGTGTTGTAGATGTTGGTTGTGGAATAGGTACTTTTTTATATTGTTTTAAGCAACAGGGGGTAAAAAGCGTAACCGGTATTGATGGCCCTTGGGCAAATAAAGAACTTGTAAGCAAATACCTTACCTCGGATGAATTTATAGAATGTAACCTCGAAGAATCGTTCAACCTCAAACGAAAATTTGATCTGGCTATTTGTCTTGAGGTGGCTGAACATTTACATCCAGAACCAGCAGATAAACTTATAAATAATCTGGTAAGCTTAAGTAAAATTATTATTTTCTCAGCAGCAATACCAGATCAGGGAGGTCAAAATCATATTAATGAGCAGTGGATGAGTTATTGGCAAAAAAGATTCAGTCAACATGGTTATCAGGTATTAGACGTATTACGCCCTTATTTCTGGGAAAATGAAAAAATTCATTGGTGGTATCGGCAAAATATGTTTGTAGTTATACATGAGAGTATGTTACAAAGCGAATTCAAACTTCCGGAACCTGTTCCGGGCAAAATCCTGAATTATGTTCATCCTGGTTTACTGCGTGTTAAACAAACAGAAATTGATAATATAAAATCAGGGAAATATCCAATGACTACCTATCTTAAGTTCATATTTAAAAAGCTTTTCTCACCCAAATAATTCCAGGCATCACAAAACCCATGAAGATCTGCCTGATTTTTCGCAAGAAGGACCCTGTTTTTTTTAGCATAGAAAAGGTATTTGCTACCGTAATTCCATTCTTTAAAAGGAAGCTTCAGGTAAACGAAATAGCGGTCCCTTTTTATTCCAATGGCCTTTTGTCTGTTTTCAGGAATATTCAATTTGTGAAAAAGCAACAGGCTGATGTATATCATGTAACAGGTGATACTCATTATCTGACACTGGGTTTGCCAGGTAAAAAAACACTGTTGACTATACATGATTGTTCATTTATGAACCAGCCGGGTAGCATAAAAAAAACATTCCTTCATTATTTGTTTCTTAAATGGCCGGTAAAACGCGCCGCTGTAATAACAACAATCTCAGAAAATTCGCGCGAGGAAATTATAAAATACACAGGATGCGCTCCTGAAAAAATAAGAGTGATCCCCAATCCATTAGATCAGCGCTTTTTTATTTCAAAAAAGGAATTTAATTCTTATTGTCCTAATATTTTATTCATTGGTTCTACACCTAATAAAAATCTGGCGAGAGTTATAGAGGCCCTTAAAGGCATTAACTGTATACTGGATATTGTTGGAAAAGTAGATGCTGGTTTGCAACAGGTCATGAACGATAATAAGATACAGTTCAGGTTGTGTGCCGGTTTAACAGATGAACAATTGATCAATAAATATATAGAGAGCGATATGGTATTATTTCCTTCAACCTATGAAGGATTTGGTTTGCCTATTATTGAAGCGCAGCAAACAGGCCGGCCGGTTATTACATCAAATATCAACCCTATGAAAGAGGTAGCTGGTGAAGGCGCCTGCCTGGTTGATCCGCTGTCTGTACAATCCATTCATGATGCAGTAAAAAGGATTATAAATGATGAAATGTACAGAAGTGCTGTTATAGCCAGTGGGAAAAAGAACGTGGAGCGGTATAAAGCGGAAAAGATAGCTGATCTATATGCTGATGTGTACAGGCAATTAAAGGCTAATTAATAAATGAAGTTCACAATTAAAATACTAACCTTATTATGTGTGGCATAGCAGGTATTGTGTCGTTTTCAAGAAATGTAGAGTTACCCTCTACCATCCGACGCATGACTGACGCTATTGCGCATCGCGGTCCGGATGCAGATGGATTTTATACAAACGATAAAATTGCATTAGGCCACAGACGGTTGTCGATCATAGACCTGACCACTGCAGCCAACCAGCCTATTGCCGATCATACAGGCCGGTACCAGATTATTTTTAATGGAGAGATCTATAATTACAGGGAAGTAAAAAAATTGCTGCCCGATTATCCTTTTACTACAAACAGCGATACGGAAGTATTATTGGCTGCCTATAGTAAATGGGGTGAAGAATGCCTGCCGCTGTTAAAAGGCATGTTTGCTTTTGCCATTTGGGATACCCGAGACCAGGTAATGTTTGTTGCGAGGGACCGCATGGGGGTTAAGCCAGTATATTATTTTGTAAATGACCAGGTGTTTCTCTTTGCCTCTGAAATAAGAGCAATACTGGCCAGTAACCTGGTGAGCAAAAAAGTAAATGCAACTGCGATCAGGGAATTTTTAAGTTTTCAATCAGTAGGTTTTCCTGAATCAGCAATAGAAAATATTTGTCAACTGGAAGCCGGTAGTTCAGTTACTATCAAGGATAATAAATACAGTATAAAAAAGTATTGGAATATAACCGGTAAACCCACTCTTGATTTTGATTTCCGGAATAAAACAAATGTGCTGAAAGAAGTAAGGCAATTACTTCGCAATTCAATTGAAAGAAGATTAGTCAGTGATGTTCCGCTTGGGGCATTTTTATCGGGCGGTATAGATTCAAGCGCGGTAGTGGGATTAATGGCTGAAGTGAGTTCATCTCCGGTAAAAACCTTTACAGTAGGTTTTGAAGAAAAAGAGTTTGATGAATCGGAGTATGCAGAAATTATTGCACGGAAATTCAACACCAGCCATAGCCGGGTTTTATTAAAGCCTAATGTGTTTCTTGATGAAATGACAAATGCCCTCAACGCAATGGATACACCCAGCGGTGATGGCATAAATACCTATGTTGTTTCAAAAGCAATCAGGCAAAGCGGACTTACCGTAGCTTTATCAGGTGTAGGGGGGGATGAGTTGTTTGCCGGGTATCCGTTTTTCAAACAGTACCTGCAACTGAAGAAATATGGCGCCGCCTGGAAAGGTACTGGTTTGTTACGCAAGGCTGCAGCCATGGCATTAGGAAATAACAACAAATCACTTCGCATAAAGCAGTTGCTGAACGCGCCTGCCGCTTCCATCCGTTATTTTTACCCGGAATTCAGAAGAATTATTTCTCCCGGGTTATTGGCATCTCTTACAAATTGGCAGGAGAATAACCCTACGTTACTGGAGAAACAGCTTGCCTTATTACCTGCTACATTGGAAGCATATCCCAAATTAAGCCAGGTTTCAATTGCCGAATTTATCGGGTACACACAGCATACCCTGCTAAAAGATACCGATCAATTCAGTATGGCTGTTGCGCTTGAGGTAAGAGAGCCATTTTTCGATCATGACCTGGTAGAATTTGTGTTGGCTATTCCTGATGAATTAAAATATCCGGAATACCCTAAACGCTTAATGGTTGAATCGTTACAGGGATTATTACCTGATAATATTATACACCGTAAAAAGCAAGGGTTTGTATTTCCCTATAGTGTGTGGATGAAAAAAGACCTCCGGTCGTTTTGTGAAGCACATCTTCAACGCATTGCCCAGCGTGATTTTATCAATGGAAAGAACCTGCTTGCCTATTGGCAGCGCTTTTTAAATAATGATGCGACGGTACGATGGATGGAGTTATGGCTGTTTGTTATACTTGAGTACTGGATGGAAAAAAATGGAATTGATTAAAGGAATTGTTTACCAGGCTGAATATGTTTATGCAAAAAGAAAGAAAAACGGTTTTAGTGTTGGTTGACTGGTTTAAGCCTGGGTATAAAGCGGGTGGACCAATCAGGTCGTGCACCAATTTTGCCTATGCATTGAAAAAAGACTTTAATATCCGGGTGTTAACAACCGATACAGATCATGGGGAAGCGCGCCCTTACGATAATATTACTTCAAATAAATGGCTTACCAATTTAGGCCCTGATATACAGGTTTATTATGCGCGTAAAGCAACTTTATCGCTAAAGCAGTTGAAACAGGAAATGATCAGCGCCAATGCTGATTACGTTTATTTAAACCATCTGTTCTCACCAAAATTTGTAGTGTATCCGCTTTGGTTGAAGTTCACTAAACAATTGAAGAGTAAGGTAGTCTTGTGTCCGCGGGGCGCCTTATACGATAGTGCGCTGGCAGTAAAGCCAACTAAAAAGAAACCTTTTATTACTCTTTTCAAATTATTGAGGATACATAAGCTGATCACCTTTCATGCTACCAATGAACGGGAGAAGCAGGCGATTCTTGATTATTTTCCTGGCAGCCATGTGTTGATTGCCGATAATTTGCCAGAATCGGATCAACCGGAATTTGTTAGTTGTGAAAAAGAGGTTGGGGTTTTGAAGTGCATATTTGTTGCACGCGTTGTTCCTATTAAAAATTTACTTTTCTTATTACAGGTATTGCAACAGGTAAAAAGCAAAGTAGCGCTCTCTATAGCGGGGCCCATTGAAGATGAGGAATACTGGAAGAATTGTGAAAAAGTAATTAAGCTGTTACCTGCCAATATTGAGGTTAATTATTTAGGCGCTATAAGCAATGATGAAGTGAAGTCTACAATTGCTGCCCATCATTTATTTGTACTTCCAACGCAAGGTGAAAATTTCGGGCATTCTATCTTTGAAGCATTTTTATCCGGCCGGCCGGCTTTAATAAGTGATCAAACCCCCTGGTTACAGCTTGCCGCCAAAAAAGCCGGTTGGGATGTGCCTTTAAGTGAACCTGAAAAATTTGCCCGGGTCATCGATGAAATGGCATCGTGGCAGCAAAGCCAGTTTGAGGAGTGGGCGCTTTCAGCCTGGCATTTTGCCCGTTTATTTATTGAAAATCCTTCGTTAAAAAAGCAGTATCTTAATTTATTTTCATGAAATCTCCGGTAAAGAAGGTTAATAACGCATTATATAAATCCACCATCAATATCGGCGCTTCAAAGCCCAAACAGATACTTTGGTATTTTGTAAACATTATTTTTTTCAAAAATCCGTTTGTCATTGTTTCTTCTGTAAAGGTTGGGCTGCTAAAGGCTTTTGGAGCTAAAATTGGCGAAGGCGTAGTAATTAAACCCGTTACCAATATTAAATATCCCTGGAAGCTGCAAATAGGCGATCATAGCTGGATAGGGGAGGAAGTATGGATAGATAATTTATCGGAGGTATTTATAGGCAATAGTGTCACGGTTTCACAGGGTGCATTGTTGCTTACCGGCAGCCATGATCATACGCGCACAACGTTTGACTTTATTTCCTATCCCATTCGGTTGGAAGATGGGGTTTGGATTGGCGCCCGCGCCGTAGTTTTTGGCGGAACAACCTGTCAGTCGCACAGTATTCTTGGAATCAACTCTGTAGCGGAGAAGGACCTTAAACCTTATACTATTTATAAAGGTAATCCGGCAGTTCCTGTTGTAAGCAGGACCATTTTTTAATGCATTGACATTAATTAATCAATATTAGTTTTGCAGATCATGCAATCAGTTCCCATAACAATCAGTCACAGAATTATAAAAGAAGCCATCCGCATTCGCCGGGTAGAAGAAAAATTTCTGGAATTATTTTCTGCCGGAAAGCTGAATGGCACTGTTCATACGTGTGTTGGGCAGGAATTTTCTGCTGTTGCGTTTGCAGGACAGCTTAAGAAAAAGGATTTCATTTTCTCAAACCACCGCTGCCACGGACATTATATAGCCTTTACGGGTGATGTACGTGGTTTGCTGGCTGAATTGCTTGGCAAAGCATCGGGCGTATCAGGTGGTATTGGGAGCAGCCAGCATTTATGTAATAAAAATTTTTATTCAAATGGCATCCAGGGTGGTATCGTTCCTGTGGCGGCCGGTTATGCATTGGGTAATAAATTAAGGGGAGAAGATGCTATTGGAATTGTATTCATCGGGGATGGCACATTGGGTGAAGGCGCTTTGTATGAAACCATGAACATTATTTCAAAATGGGGAATACCCTTATTAATTGTATGTGAGAACAACTTTTATGCACAATCAACGCCTCAGAATGTAAATCTTGCAGGCGATATTTTAGCAAGGGCTGCCGCATTCGGTATACAAACATTTGAAGGAGATACCTGGGACCCGGCTGCTTTGATCAATAAGGCCCAGGGCGCCATCGATTATGTACGCTCTTCTGTAAAACCTGGTTTCTTCCTGGTGAATACCTACCGGTTGAATGCCCACTCAAAAGGTGATGATGACCGCGCAAAAGAAGAAGTTGAGAATTACAGGAAGAAAGATTTTTTAAATATTTTCAGCGAAGAGGCAACTGATTATTATAACAGATATCTGGATGTTATAAATCAGGAGATCGATGCCTTTGTTGATGAAATTCTTCAGGAGCAGGAATTGCCCTTAGAAGATTATTATCAGCCGCAGGAGTTCATTTCTGATAATAACTGGAGTGCGCTGGAGCCGGTTAGTAAACGCCAGGTAGAACTGCTGAATAAATTCTTCAGGGAAAAGATTGTTTCAGATGATCGTACCGTATTTATTGGGGAAGATATTTTGTCGCCATACGGTGGTGCTTTTAAAGTAGCAAAAGAATTATCGGTACTACGTCCTGAACGCGTTTTTTCAACACCTATTTCAGAAGCCGCCATTACCGGTATCTCAAACGGCCTGGCATTAAATGGTTTCAAACCGCTTGGTGAAATTATGTTTGGTGATTTTATGACACTGGCTTTTGACCAGATCATAAATCATGCTTCCAAGTTTCACCACATGTTCAATAAAAAAATAAATTGTCCTGTAGTTATTCGCACCCCAATGGGTGGGCGCAGAGGCTATGGGCCAACGCATTCGCAAACGCTTGATAAATTCCTGGTTGGTATCGATAATGTAAAGACAGTTGCATTAAATACATTTTTTGATCCGGCGATTGTTTATGAAAGCATTTTCCGCGAAGAACATCCGGTGCTGGTAATTGAAAATAAAATAGATTACGGCAAAAGGATATTGCCTAACAAGCATAGCCATTTTATATATGAACGCAATGGAGATGCCTACCCTGTTGCACGGGTAAAACCGGCTGTTTCAGCGCCTACAATTACTATTGTAGCCTACGGTGGAATGGCCGATGAAGTATTATCTATACTGGAGACCATTTTCATGGAAACCGATCTGAAACCTGAACTGATAGTTCCTTCACTTATTTCACAACTGCCCATTGATCTTGTAGCGCAGTCAGCATTGGAAACAGGCCGGCTTGTTGTAATAGAAGAAGGTAGCGGTTATGCTGGTATAGGCAGTGAATTACTGGCCTCAGTGGCTGAAAAAGCAAATGGAAGTATCAGAATGAAACGAATTGCGGCTCACCCTGTTCCAATTCCGGCGGTAAAAACACTGGAACATGCAGTACTTCCCGACAAGCACCGTATTATAAAGGAAATTAAAGAAATTTTTTGCTAATGGCATTACTTCAGCAGATAACGGTTCCTTTATTGGCTGTAAACGATACAAGTCTCACAATTGTTGACCTGGCTTTTTTAACTGGTCAACCTGTAAAAAAGGGAGACATTATACTGGTTTTTGAAACTTCTAAAACAACCTTTGAGGTAGAGGCAGAAGCAAATGGCTTTGTTCAATATTTATGTGAAGCCGGCCGGGATTATGAAGTTAACCAGGTTGTTGCCAAAATATTCAGCTCTGCAGATGAAATTGTAAAAGCGTCGGTTGATGTAAAGCAGGAAAATAGTGCACAACCAGTAGCGGTTAAGCAACCCGTTGTAGTTGACTGGGCGGGCGTAACGCTGTTTTCGCTTGAAGCCATTCGTCTTATTGAATCGATGCATATTGATAAGTCGGTTTTTAAAGGAAGGGATTTTGTAAGCCGGCAGGATGTGGAAGAATTAAAAGGATTGAATGGATCTTCAAACAAGAAAATTCAAACCCAACTACCCGTAGCTAAACAACCGGTTAAAACAGCGCTGCCAGTTGATAATGCGAAAGTAATTGTAGAAAGGCTGTCATCTAATAAAAAACGGGAAATTGAATTTTTAAGCCATGTACAGGAAACAGGCCTTACCAGTACTATTAATGTGGCAGTAAATACTGAAGGCATCTTCGTTCATCTGAACAGATCACTGAAATATTTGAAGAACTCACTGTTACCGGTGATTATTTACGAAACGGCCCGGCTGCTTAAAAAATAATCACCGGTAACAGTGAGTT
>Ga0209646_1000499_pt1 | contig 18270 bp, 18 predicted proteins | sample AraplaL_Col_mTSA_FD_184259 | JGI IMG/M metagenome (GOLD analysis project Ga0209646, IMG submission 184259) | Arabidopsis root microbial communities from the University of North Carolina, USA - plate scrape CL_Col_mTSA (SPAdes) (version 2) | ecosystem: Host-associated > Plants > Roots >...
TCGGAATAGCGCCAGCCATGGCCGCCGAAGTCGTGTTTGAGAACGACGAGTGCGGATGGAACGAAACCCCTGAGCAGCGCTGGCAGCGGATGCGGAAATGGATCGACAGCCATATCAAGGCGGTGACGCCATGATCGCCACCCGCTGGTTCGCCTACGTCTTCATCTACAGGGGCCCCAGGCCATGACGAAAGCATTAGAGTTCGGCGCTAAAATGTGGTCGATGCTCGACCAGACATTCCATGAGTCAGCAGAGGCCAATGGATACGACGGCCACCCAGAAAAGGCCCAGCTATGGGCGGGATTCTTGGCAGCAGCCGGAGGCGCGATGGCGGCGGATATTGGCCCGGTGAATGCCAGGGCAATAATCGATACGGTTTCTCTTTCCTGCATTGATATCGCCAAGGATGAGCTTAGGGTCGTGAAGCCATGACCTGTGTACGCATAGAGCACGGCTTCATCTGCCTGTCGCCGCTGCACAAGCTGAGACTGTCGGACGGAAGCCGAGTGTTCATGGTCTGGCACAACTACCTCGGCCCGACCTTTTACCGTGACCGCGATGAGTGCCGAGAGATTGAGGATTGGTTCGACAATCCACTTATCTGCAATGCCCTTGACTGGTTTTGCCAGCGCGATCACCGCTCCTAACCCCAATCCCCCTACATGCCTGCCGGTGAGCGGCGGGCGAGGAGTCTTTGTGCCCGTCAAACCTATGCGAGTAGCCGAACTTGAGCTCATCGGCTGGCCTGGCTTTATATGACGGGCCAGCACCCTCCCAGTCAAATCGACCACATTAACGGAATCCCAAACGATAACCGGTGGGAAAATTTGCGTCTTGCCACGCCGACCCAGAACGCATGGAACAAAAAAGGTAGACAAGGAAAATCAGGAGCCAAAGGGGTGATTTTTATCCCCTCATCGGGCAAGTGGCTTGCCAGATGCAAGATGGCCGGAGTCGAGTACCGCCTGGGTCACTTCGACGAAGTAGAGCTTGCCGCGGCATGCCTTAGTGAATTTCGACTCAAGCACCAAGGCGAGTTCGCTCACAACTAACACCAACTCAAAAAACCTTCTGCCGCCCAGCGCGGCAAGGACACCCATCCAATCAATCCGCCCGACAACGGCGTGGCGAGGTATTCCCATGTCCACCAAAAAGCAACCGGTCATCGATGACCCGACGGCGTTGGTCGTCGACAAGGTTCTAGAAAAGCGACTCGCCGAGCTGATCGGCACCACCGCAAAGGCGCTGGAACACAAGCGCCTGGCCGGAATCATCCCCCACGGCGTCTGGCTCAAAGAGGGCGGACGCATCTTTTACAGCCTGGAGCGATACAACGAATGGTCAGAAAATCAATGGGCCTCCCGGATGGCGTCGAGATCAGAGGGAACAGCGTCCGGGTCCGTTTTACTTGGAACGGTCAGCGTAGAAGCGAATCGACTGCCTATCAGCCGACCCCGAAAGGGATCGCAGCGGCAGGCAGTCTGCGTGCTCGTGTAAAAGAACTGATCAGACTCGGCGCAATGACAGACGATCTGTACGCCGAGCTGTTCCCTGAATCCAGCTACAGCCTGGACCGCAAGACACCAACATTCGGCGAGTTCGCACAGATCTGGCTGAACAGTCGAGACATCGTTGACGGCACCCGCGACAACTATAAAAGCATCTTCAACCGGTTCTGGATGCCGGCGTTTGCCTTGAAGCGCATCGACAACATCACCTCAGCCGACATCAGGAAAGTGGTTTCTGGCATCGCCTGGGAGTCGGCTGGGGTTCGCCGCAACGCCACCGACAAGCTGTCGAGCGTCATGTTGGCGGCGGTGATGGACGGGCACATAGCGCGCAACCCGTGCCTATCCATGCCAAGGACCAAGTTACAGAAGCGCCCCGTGGATCCATTTGAGCGGGCCGAGGCAGAGCGCATAATTGCCGACCTGTACGAGCACCTGCCAGGCAAGACCAAGATCTACGCGGCGTACTTTGAGTTTGCCTTCTTCGCCGGGATGCGCCCCGGCGAGCAGCGCGCACTCAAGTGGTCGGAGGTCAGCGAGGAAAAGCGGCGGGCCCACGTCTGCCGGGGCATCGTGAAGGGGGATCTGCAAGAGCGGATCAAAACCAAATCGGTGAGGGATGTGCTGATGAATGATCGCGCCATGAACGCGATAAAGGTGGCCAGGTCACTGGCAGAGGAGGGGGCGGAGTTTGTCTTTGCTCCAGCAGATGGGAGTAGCGAGTGGATCAGGTCGGACAGCACACCAAAGAAATACTTCCTTGCCTCATTGACTCGCCTGGGGATTCGTCGGCGCCGTCAGTATGACTGCCGTCACACCTACGCAACGATGTGCTTGATGGCGAACATGAATACCGCGTTCATTGCAAACCAGCTTGGTCACAGTGTACAAATGCTGCTCTCGACCTACGCGAAGTGGATCAACTCCGCATCCGACTGGGCCGAACTGAACAAGCTGTGAACGTGCAAATTGGCCCATTTGTGGCCCATCGCTCCAAAGGCATATGGCTAAAGCCCCTAAAAATAAGCCTTCTATTGGAAAGATGCGACATTTAATGTCAATATCGCGTCTTCCCCTATTTCGTCGCCCCGTGCGGCTTTCGCCGCAGGTCTCGCCCGTTGTCGCAATAAACAAGGCTTTGAGTATCTGCGGTCTGTTGCAAAAGGTAGTTAATGATGAGCGCAAGGCACTTTCTCTCCCTGATGGATTGCACGCCCGAAGAGCTGGTCAGCGTGATCCGTCGCGGCATTGAGCTTAAAGACCTGCGTAACCGCGGTGTACTGTTTGAGCCGTTGAAAAACCGGGTGCTCGGGATGATTTTCGAAAAGTCCTCGACGCGCACACGCCTGTCGTTCGAAGCCGGCATGATCCAGCTGGGTGGCCAGGCCATCTTCCTGTCACCGCGCGACACCCAGTTGGGCCGTGGTGAGCCGATCAGCGATTGCGCCATCGTGATGTCGCGCATGCTCGATGCCGTGATGATCCGTACCTTCGCCCACAGCACCTTGACCGAATTTGCCGCCAACTCCCGTGTGCCCGTGATCAACGGCCTGTCCGATGACCTGCATCCCTGCCAGTTGCTGGCCGACATGCAAACCTTCCTCGAACACCGTGGCTCGATCCAAGGCAAGACCGTGGCCTGGATCGGCGACGGCAACAATATGTGCAACAGCTATATAGAAGCGGCGATCCAGTTCGACTTCCACCTGCGTATCGCCTGCCCTGAAGGCTACGAGCCCAGCGCCGAGTTCATGGCCAAGGCCGATGGCCGTGTGCAACTGCTGCGCGATCCAAAAGACGCAGTGGTCGGCGCGCACCTGGTCAGCACAGACGTCTGGACCTCCATGGGCCAGGAAGACGAAACCGCCAAGCGCCTGGCCCGGTTCGCGCCGTTCCAGGTGACTCGCGCGTTGCTCGACCTGGCCGCGCCGGACGTGCTGTTCATGCACTGCCTACCCGCCCACCGGGGCGAAGAAATCAGCCAGGACCTGCTCGACGATCCGCGCTCAGTCGCGTGGGATCAGGCCGAGAACCGCCTGCATGCGCAAAAAGCCTTGCTCGAATTCCTCGTCCCGCCGTCGTACCACCACGCATGAGCCAGCCATTACTGCTGAACCTGCGCAATCTGGCATGCGGCTATCAAGACCAGCGGGTGGTGCAGAACCTCAACCTGCACCTCAACGCCGGTGATATCGGTTGCCTGCTCGGCTCTTCGGGCTGCGGCAAGACCACTACCCTGCGCGCGATCGCAGGCTTTGAGCCGGTGCATGAAGGCGAAATCAGCCTGGCGGGCGACGTCATCTCCCGCGCCGGTTTCACCCTCGCGCCGGAGAAGCGTCGCATCGGCATGGTGTTCCAGGACTACGCATTGTTCCCGCACCTGAGCGTGGCTGACAACATCGCCTTTGGCATTCGCAAACACCCGCAAAAAGAGCGCGTGGTCGCCGAGTTGCTGGAACTGGTCAACTTGAAGAACCTGGGCAAGCGCTTCCCCCATGAGCTTTCCGGTGGCCAGCAACAACGCGTCGCCCTCGCCCGCGCCCTGGCGCCGGAGCCGCAGCTGCTGTTGCTGGATGAACCCTTTTCCAACCTCGATGGCGAACTGCGCCGCAAGCTCAGCCATGAAGTGCGCGACATCCTCAAGGCTCGCGGCACCAGCGCGATCCTGGTAACCCATGATCAGGAAGAGGCCTTCGCCGTCAGCGACCACGTCGGGGTCTTCAAGGAAGGCCGCCTAGAGCAGTGGGACACGCCCTACAACCTCTATCACGAACCGCAGACGCCTTACGTCGCCAGTTTCATCGGCCAGGGGTATTTCATCCGTGGTCGGCTGAACTCGCCCGAATCGGTCAGCACTGAACTGGGCGACTTGCGCGGAAACCGAGCCTATACCTTGCCGACCGGTGCAGCAGTGGATGTGCTGCTGCGCCCGGACGACATCGTGTATGCGCCGGACAGCGCGTTGAAAACCCGGATCGTCGGCAAGACCTTCCTCGGCGCCTCAACGCTGTACCGGTTACAGCTGCCGACCGGCGCGCAATTAGAGTCGATTTTCCCCAGCCATGCCGATCACCAAGTGGGCGCAGAGGTGGGGATCCGTGTGGCGGCTGAACATTTGGTGGTGTTCCAGGCATCCGGCAGCACAGCGGCGCAGATTCCCGCTGTTGAGTCAGGCGTGCGCCGCCACAGCGTCGCTCACTGACGAAACCGGATCAAACTGTGGGAGCTGGCTTGCCTGCGATACAGACAACTCGGGTTATCTGTTACACCGCGTTGATGCTATCGCAGGCAAGCCAGCTTCCACATTTGATCCTCATAGACTTCAAAGATGATTATCAGGCCCGCCCGATCGGTGCGAATTTGGCCTGGGTGTGTTCTGCCAGCACCGCCGCTGGCAATTCAACTTCCAGGCCTCTTCTGCCCGCGCTGACAAAAATCGTTGCAAAGGGTTGCGCCGTTTCATCGATAAACGTGCGCAGGCGCTTTTTCTGCCCCAACGGACTGATGCCGCCCAACAGATAACCCGTGGAGCGCTGCGCCGCTGCCGGGTCAGCCATTTCGACTTTCTTCACACCCGCAGCGTGAGCCAGGGCTTTCAAGTCCAGACTTCCGACGACCGGCACCACCGCCACCAACAATTCACCCTTCTCACTGCTCGCCAGCAGCGTCTTGAACACCTGGGCCGGGTCCAGGCTCAATTTCTCCGCGGCCTCCAGCCCATACGAGGCTGCCTTCGGATCATGTTCATAACTATGCACACGATGTTCGGCGCGAACTTTTTTCAACAGGTCCAATGCAGGGGTCATAGCGGCTCCGGGCGGGCAAACTGATGGCCAATTCTAGGCCAAGCCTATCTAAAACGCTCTAGCACAGACCTATTACCGCTTAAGCAACGTGCCTTGGCCATGATCATTCATCACACCAATAGTTCGGAAATGACCAATGGTTCACTTTCGACCTTTGACAGCGGTCATTCTTGTCTATATTTTTTCGTTTCCGAATACCGTAGGAATAATCCTGCGGTACTCCGCAGTAAGCCGCGATCCAGGATGGGGATCCTTCTCGTGGTGAATATCGCGCAACTGCCCGTTGAGGCCGTGCGCAAGACAAGAACAACAATTGAGGTTTGCCATGACAACTGCTCTTCAACAGCCTTCACTTTCGAGCCAATGCATGGCCGAATTCCTGGGCACCGCGCTGCTGATCTTCTTCGGCACAGGATGCGTCGCCGCGCTCAAGGTCGCGGGTGCGAGCTTTGGCTTGTGGGAAATCAGTATCATCTGGGGGGTCGGCGTGAGCATGGCGATCTACCTGAGTGCCGGTATTTCCGGGGCTCACCTCAACCCGGCGGTCAGTATCGCCCTGTGCATCTTTGCCGATTTTGAAAAGCGCAAACTGCCCTTCTATATTCTTGCCCAGGTCGCCGGCGCCTTTTGCTCCGCCGCCCTGGTGTACACGCTCTACAGCAATCTGTTTTTCGATTACGAACAAACTCACCACATGGTCCGCGGCTCCCAAGCCAGCCTGGAATTGGCCTCGGTGTTCTCCACCTATCCCCATGCGCTGCTGAGCACGGCCCAGGCATTCCTGGTGGAGATGGTCATCACCGCCATCCTGATGGGCGTGATCATGGCTCTGACCGATGATAACAACGGCCTGCCACGCGGCCCCCTGGCCCCCCTGCTGATCGGTTTGCTGATCGCCGTAATCGGCAGCGCCATGGGCCCGTTGACTGGCTTTGCGATGAACCCGGCACGGGATTTCGGCCCCAAGCTGATGACCTTTTTCGCCGGTTGGGGTGAAATGGCCTTTACTGGCGGTCGAGATATTCCTTACTTCCTGGTACCGATTTTCGCCCCGATTGTCGGCGCATGCCTGGGTGCTGCGGCCTATCGCGGGCTGATTGCCCGCCATCTGCCGAGCGCAGCACCGGCTATCGCTGAAGAAACACCTGACACGGCTGTCAACGGCAAGACTCGTATTTCCTGAAAGCGCCAGCCTGGTCCCCTGCCCTTCGCGGCCCAGGCTGATTTCTGACTTCCTTATTTCGTCCAAGGCAATTGACATGACCGACCTTCAGAATAAGAACTACATCATTGCCCTTGATCAGGGCACCACCAGTTCCCGGGCGATCATCTTCGATCGTGACGCCAACGTGGTGTGTACCGCCCAGCGTGAATTCGTCCAGCACTACCCGCAGGCGGGCTGGGTTGAACATGACCCGATGGAAATCTTCGCCACCCAGAGCGCGGTGATGGTTGAGGCGCTGGCCCAGGCCGGCCTGCACCATGACCAGGTGGCCGCCATCGGTATCACCAACCAGCGCGAAACCACGGTGGTCTGGGACAAGATCACCGGCCGCCCGATCTACAACGCCATCGTCTGGCAGTGCCGTCGCAGCACCGAGATCTGCCAGCAGCTCAAGCGCGACGGCCATGAGCAATACATCAGCGACACCACGGGCCTTGTGACCGACCCGTACTTCTCCGGCACCAAGCTCAAGTGGATCCTCGACAACGTCGAAGGCAGCCGCGAACGTGCGCGCAATGGCGAACTGCTGTTCGGCACCGTCGACAGCTGGCTGATCTGGAAATTTACCGGCGGCAAGACCCACGTCACCGACTACACCAATGCGTCGCGCACCATGCTCTTCAACATCCACACACTGGAGTGGGATGCGAAGATGCTGGAGATTCTCGACATCCCACGGGAAATGCTCCCTGAAGTGAAGTCATCGTCGCAAATCTATGGCCGTACCAAGAGCGGCATCGCTATCGGCGGCATTGCCGGTGACCAGCAAGCGGCCCTGTTTGGCCAGATGTGCGTGGAGGCGGGCCAGGCCAAGAACACCTACGGCACCGGCTGCTTCCTGCTGATGAACACCGGCGACAAGGCGGTGAAATCCAAGCACGGCATGCTCACCACCATTGCCTGCGGCCCGCGCGGTGAGGTGGCCTATGCCCTGGAAGGCGCGGTCTTCAACGGCGGCTCCACCGTGCAATGGCTGCGTGACGAGCTGAAGATCATCAACGATGCCCACGACACCGAATACTTTGCCGGCAAGGTCAAGGACAGCAACGGCGTGTACCTGGTACCGGCCTTCACCGGTCTCGGCGCGCCCTACTGGGACCCGTATGCCCGTGGCGCACTGTTCGGCCTGACCCGTGGCGTACGCGTAGACCACATTATTCGCGCAGCCCTGGAGTCGATTGCCTACCAGACCCGCGACGTCCTCGACGCCATGCAACAGGACTCGGGCGAACGCCTCAAGGCCTTGCGCGTGGACGGCGGCGCGGTTGCCAACAATTTCCTGATGCAATTCCAGGCCGACATCCTCGGCACCCAGGTAGAACGCCCGCAAATGCGTGAGACCACTGCCTTGGGCGCAGCCTACCTGGCCGGCCTGGCGTGTGGCTTCTGGGGCAGCCTGGACGAGTTGCGCGGCAAAGCAGTGATCGAGCGCGAGTTCGAACCACAGCTGGATGAAGCGGCCAAAGAAAAACTCTATGCCGGCTGGCAAAAAGCCGTGAGCCGCACCCGTGACTGGGAGCCGCACGAAGGCGCCGAATAAGCCAAGCGCTGGCTTACGGTAGGTTGTAACTGGCAGGGAGCGGATTCCTGCGTCATCATGGGCCACTTTTGTATGGCAGCCCAAAGGACGCCCCATGAATCTGCCTCCCCGCCAACAACAAATCCTCGAACTGGTCCGCGAACGCGGCTACGTCAGTATCGAGGAAATGGCGCAGCTATTCGTTGTCACCCCGCAAACCATCCGCCGCGATATCAACCAGCTGGCGGACGCCAACCTGTTGCGCCGCTACCACGGCGGCGCAGCCTATGACTCCAGTGTCGAGAACACCGCGTACGCCATGCGTGCCGACCAGATGCGCGACGAGAAGCAACGCATCGGTGAAGCCATCGCCGCGCAGATTCCCGATCATGCCTCGCTGTTCATCAACATTGGCACCACCACCGAATCCATCGCCCGTGCGCTGCTCAATCACAACCACCTGAAAATCATCACCAACAACCTCAACGTTGCCACCATGCTCAGCGCCAAGGACGACTTCGATGTGTTGCTCACCGGCGGCAATGTGCGCCGTGACGGTGGCGTGGTGGGCCAAGCCAGTGTCGACTTCATCAACCAGTTCAAGGTCGACTTTGCCCTGGTGGGCATCAGCGGGATCGACGAGGACGGCAGCCTGCTGGACTTCGATTACCAAGAAGTGCGGGTTTCCCAGGCCATCATCGCCAATGCGCGGCAAGTGATTCTGGCGGCAGACTCCAGCAAATTCGGGCGCAATGCCATGATTCGCCTGGGGCCGATCAGCCTGGTGGACTGCCTGGTGACTGACCAGCAGCCGGTGCCGGCCTTGGTGCAAGTGCTGAATGAGCACAAGGTGCGGCTGGAAGTCGTTTAGCGCCTGTTCAGGCGTCATCGCGGGCAAGCCCGGCTCCCACATTTAATCGCATTTCAAACTGTGGGAGTCGGGCTTGCCCGCGATGACGGCCTCACTCACACCCATACATTCACCTTTGTTCATAATTCTTCCTTTCTCCGCCCTTCGATGAGTTTTTTCAATCGAAGTCGGGTGGCTGTGCCCGCAATTATCAGCTACCATTTTCGCAAATGAACATTAATGTTCGAATTCCAAGACGAAAAGATCGCGAGGCCAGCCGATGAACCCTTCCACCTTGCCTGCTCCACCGCTTGCCGAAGTCTATGACGTTGCCGTAATTGGTGGCGGGATCAATGGCGTCGGGATTGCGGCAGACGCAGCCGGTCGCGGTTTGTCGGTATTCCTTTGCGAAAAGGATGACTTGGCCAGCCACACCTCCTCGGCCAGCAGTAAGCTGATCCACGGCGGCCTGCGTTACCTGGAACACTACGAATTCCGCCTGGTGCGCGAAGCCCTGGCCGAACGTGAGGTGCTGCTAGGCAAAGCCCCACACATCGTCAAGCAAATGCGCTTCGTGCTGCCGCACCGCCCGCACTTGCGCCCGGCGTGGATGATTCGCGCTGGCTTGTTCCTGTATGACCACTTGGGCAAGCGCGAAAAACTGGCAGGCTCCAAAAGCCTCAAGTTCGGTGCCGACAGCCCGCTGAAAAGTGAAATTACCCGAGGCTTCGAATACTCCGACTGCTGGGTCGATGACGCTCGCCTGGTCGTGCTCAACGCCATGGCGGCCCGCGAGAAAGGCGCGCACATCCACACGCAGACCCGTTGCGTCAGCGCCCATCGCAGTAACGGCCTGTGGGAAATGAACATGGAGCGTGCCGACGGCAGCCTGTTCTCGATCCGCGCCCGCGCCCTGGTGAATGCTGCCGGCCCTTGGGTAGCCAAATTCATCAAGGACGACCTGAAGCTGGATTCGCCCTACGGCATCCGCCTGATTCAAGGCAGCCACCTGATCGTGCCGCGCCTGTACGAAGGCGCCCACGCGCACATCCTGCAGAACGAAGACCAGCGCATCGTCTTCACCATTCCGTACCTGAACCACTTGACGATCATCGGCACCACCGACCGCGAATACACCGGCGACCCGGCTGCAGTGGCGATCACCGAAGGCGAAACCGACTACATGCTCAAAGTGGTCAACGCGCACTTCAAGAAACAACTGAGCCGTGACGATATCGTCCACACTTACTCCGGCGTGCGCCCGCTGTGCAACGACGAGTCCGACAACCCATCGGCCATCACGCGCGATTACACCCTGGCCTTGTCCGGCGGCACCGGCGAAGCGCCGATCCTGTCGGTATTCGGCGGCAAGCTGACCACCTATCGCAAACTGGCCGAGTCGGCCATGGCTCAACTGGCGCCGTACTTCACCCAGATGCGCCCTAGCTGGACCGCCACGGCCAGCCTGCCCGGCGGTGAAGACATGACCACCCCTGAAGCCCTGGCCGACGCCATCCGCGCCAAGTTCGACTGGGTACCGAGCGAGATCGCCCGCCGCTGGTCCACCACTTACGGCAGCCGCACCTGGCGCTTGCTGGAGGGCGTGCAAACGCTCGCCGATCTGGGTGACCACCTGGGTGGCGGCCTGTATAGCCGCGAAGTCGACTATCTGTGCGTCGAAGAGTGGGTGACGCAACCGCAGGACGTGCTATGGCGCCGTACCAAGCTTGGCCTGTTCACCACCGAGCAGGAGCAGGAAAACCTGCAACGCTATTTGTCCAAGGTCGAGCAGAACCGCAGCAAGATCGAAGCGGCCTGACCGCCTGACTGTAGGAGCGAGCTTGCTCGCGAAAAACTAGAGAGCGCCGCGTTTATTCAGCATAAACGCGGCGTTTTTGCGTTTTTCGCGAGCAAGCTCGCTCCTACAGACTATTCGGTTTTCCGAACGTGCCCCACAACTCTATTCGGTTTGCCGGATCAAAGACCGAAAATATCACCGAAACAAAAAGTTAATTTCCATATAAATCATGCAGTTATCCTTTTATTTTCGGTATGGCACGACTCATGCTCTACACTCTTCAACGATTGCCTGAGGCGCCTTAGGAGCCGTCACGGGCAGTCGCTGTACAAGAGAGCCGTTCAGCTGGCTTCATAAAAAAAACAAATGTCGAGGAAGTATTGATGCGCATCGTTCCCCATATCCTGGGCGCAGCTATCGCTGCTGCTCTGATCAGCACTCCAGTTTTTGCCGCCGAACTCACCGGCACACTGAAGAAAATCAACGACTCCGGCACCATCACTCTCGCTCACCGCGACAGCTCCATTCCGTTTTCCTACATCGCGGATGGTTCGGGCAAACCCGTGGGCTACTCCCACGACATCCAGTTGGCCGTTGTCGAGCAACTGAAAAAAGACCTGAACAAACCCGACCTCAAAGCCAAGTACAACCTGGTGACCTCGCAAACCCGTATCCCGTTGATCCAGAACGGCACCGCGGATCTGGAGTGCGGCTCCACCACCAATAACGCCGAACGCGCCCAGCAAGTTGACTTCACCGTCAACATCTTCGAAATCGGCACCCGCCTGCTGGTCAAGAAAGACAAGGAAGGCAAGCCGTCCTACGCTGACTTTGCCGACCTGAAAGGCAAAAACGTCGTGACCACCGCCGGCACCACGTCCGAGCGCATCATCAAGGCGATGAACGCCGACAAGCAGATGGGCATGAACGTTATCTCCGCCAAAGACCACGGCGAATCCTTCCAGATGCTCGAAAGCGGCCGTGCCGTTGCATTCATGATGGACGACGCCCTGCTGGCCGGTGAAGAAGCCAAGGCCAAGAAGCCCGATGACTGGGTTATCACCGGCACTCCGCAGTCATTCGAAGCCTATGCATGCATGGTTCGCAAAGGCGACCCGGACTTCAAGAAAGCCGTGGATGACGCCATTGTCGCCCTGTACAAGTCCGGCGAGATCAACAAGATCTACGCCAAATGGTTCGAAAGCCCGATCCCACCGAAAGGCCTGAACCTGAACTTCCCGATGAGCGACAAGGTCAAGGAGCTGATCGCTAACCCTAGCGACAAACCAGCGCCAGAAGTAAAAATCTGATACCTGACTAAGCTTATGTCCTGAGGGAGCCAACCCTCCCTCAGGCGTCTGTAATTACCTGCTGGTTTTAACTTGGAACACTCGACCTGGCGGTTTTCGAGCCGATCGTGTGTGCCTGGCGTTCAACGTCAGGCGGGAACGGATCTTCCCCAAGCGGGTGCTTGTACATCGATCGATCTCGAGGGGAGACCCTAATGAATTACAACTGGGACTGGGGCGTGTTCTTCAAGTCCACCGGCGTGGGCAGCGAGACTTATCTCGACTGGTACCTCTCCGGGCTGGGCTGGACCATCGCCATCGCTGTCGTGGCATGGATTATCGCCTTGCTGCTGGGCTCCATTCTGGGGGTCATGCGCACGGTGCCAAACCGCCTCGTATCGGGCATCGCGACCTGCTACGTGGAACTGTTTCGTAACGTGCCGCTGCTGGTTCAGCTGTTCATCTGGTACTTCCTGGTACCGGACATGCTGCCGCAGAACCTGCAGGACTGGTACAAACAAGACCTGAACCCGACCACCTCGGCCTACCTGAGTGTCGTAGTGTGCCTGGGCCTGTTCACTGCCGCCCGTGTGTGCGAGCAAGTGCGTACCGGTATCCAGGCGCTGCCACGGGGCCAGGAGTCCGCGGCGCGCGCCATGGGCTTCAAGCTGCCGCAGATCTACTGGAACGTGCTGCTGCCCCAGGCTTACCGCATCATCATTCCGCCGCTTACCTCGGAATTCCTCAACGTGTTCAAGAACTCCTCCGTGGCGTCCTTGATCGGCTTGATGGAACTGCTGGCGCAAACCAAACAGACCGCCGAGTTCTCGGCCAACCTGTTTGAAGCCTTCACCCTGGCCACGCTGATCTATTTCACCCTGAACATGAGCCTGATGCTGCTGATGCGCGTGGTCGAGAAGAAAGTCGCAGTGCCCGGCCTGATCTCCGTGGGGGGCAAATAATGGACTTCGATTTCAGCGGCATCATCCCCGCCATCCCGGGCCTGTGGAACGGCATGGTCATGACCTTGAAGCTGATGGTCATGGGTGTGGTCGGCGGCATCATCATCGGGACCATTCTGGCCCTGATGCGCTTGTCGTCCAATAAACTGCTGTCCCGCGTGGCCGGCGCCTATGTGAACTACTTCCGCTCGATCCCGCTGCTGCTGGTGATCACCTGGTTCTACCTGGCGGTGCCGTTCGTGCTGCGCTGGATCACCGGCGAAGACACCCCGATCGGCGCGTTCACCTCCTGCGTCGTGGCGTTCATGATGTTCGAGGCTGCGTACTTCTGCGAAATCGTACGAGCCGGCGTGCAGTCGATTCCCAAGGGCCAGATGGCGGCAGCACAAGCCATGGGCATGACCTACGGCCAGACCATGCGCCTGATCATCCTGCCCCAGGCGTTCCGCAAGATGACGCCGTTGCTGCTGCAACAGTCGATCATCCTGTTCCAGGACACCTCCCTGGTCTACACCGTGGGCCTGGTGGACTTCCTCAACTCCGCCCGCTCCAACGGCGACATCATCGGCCGCTCCAACGAGTTCCTGATCTTTGCCGGTGTCGTCTACTTCATCATCAGCTTTTCCGCCTCGCTGCTGGTCAAGCGTCTGCAAAAAAGGTTTGCCGTATGATCTCTATCAAGAACATCAACAAGTGGTATGGCGACTTCCAGGTGCTGACCGATTGCAGCACTGAGGTTAAAAAAGGCGAAGTGATCGTGGTGTGCGGGCCGTCCGGCTCGGGCAAATCCACCCTGATCAAATGCGTGAACGCGCTGGAACCGTTCCAGAAAGGCGACATTGTCGTCGACGGCACCTCCATCGCCGACCCGAAGACCAACCTGCCAAAACTGCGTTCGCGCGTGGGCATGGTGTTTCAGCACTTCGAGCTGTTCCCGCACCTGACCATCACCGAAAACCTGACCATCGCGCAGATCAAGGTATTGGGCCGCAGCAAGGAAGAAGCCACCAAGAAGGGCCTGCAACTGCTCGACCGCGTGGGCTTGTCGGCTCACGCCCACAAGCACCCTGGCCAGCTCTCCGGCGGCCAGCAACAACGTGTGGCGATTGCCCGCGCCCTGGCCATGGACCCGATCGTCATGCTGTTCGACGAACCGACCTCGGCGCTGGACCCGGAAATGGTCAACGAAGTGCTCGACGTGATGGTGCAACTGGCCCACGAAGGCATGACCATGATGTGTGTGACCCACGAAATGGGCTTTGCGCGCAAAGTGGCCGACCGCGTGATCTTCATGGACGCCGGCAAGATCATCGAAGACTGCCCGAAGGAAGAGTTCTTCGGCGACATCAGCGCACGCTCCGAGCGTGCGCAGCACTTCCTCGAGAAAATCCTGCAGCACTAAAAGCAACACCGTTCGTCCTGTAGGAGCCGGGCTTGTGTGGGAGCTGGCTTGCCTGCGATGGCATCGCCTCGGTGCAACTGTTACACCGAGGCGCCTGCATCGCGGGCAAGCCCGACTCCCACACAAGCCCGCTCTTACACTGGCGAGAAGTAGCTGACCCAAGGCATCTGTGATGAAATGCGACCCCAATCAATATCGCGCCGCGCCGCCATCACTTGCCGTGAAGCCTCGTCTGATACGCCAACTGTTCCTGCCGCCGTTGATCATCGCCCTGATGGTCGGCCTGGGTTATATCGGCTTCTGGGTCAGTGACTACTACGGCATCCGCACCCTCAGCGACAACGGCGAACGCCAGTTGGAGCTGCACGCCCGCACCGTCGAAAGCGAACTGAGCAAGTACACCTACCTGCCCAGCCTGCTGGAACTGGAGTCCAGTGTTTCCCAACTGCTCGCCGACCCGAACCAGGAAACCCGCAAGACGGTCAACGACTACCTCGAAGGCCTGAACCGCCGCAGTCGCAGCCGCGCCATCTATGTGATGGACACCACCGGCCGCGTGCTGGCCACCAGTAACTGGCGCGATGCCGACAGTTACCAAGGTGAGGACCTGTCCTTTCGCGCCTATTTCCAGAACGCCGTACGCGGCCAGCCCGGTCGTTTCTACGGCATCGGCAGCACCAACGGCGAACCCGGCTATTACCTGGCCCATGGCCTGGAAGAGCACGGCAAGATCATCGGCGTCGCCGTGGTCAAGGTGCGCCTCGAAGCCCTTGAAGAGCGCTGGCAACGTGCGCGCCTCGAAGCTTTCGTGAGCGATGAGAACGGCATCATTATTCTTTCCAGCGACCCGGCGCGCCGCCTCAAGGCCGTACGCCCGCTGAGCGATGACACCAAGGACCGCCTGGCCCACAGCCTGCAATATTACTGGGCGACGCTCAATGAACTGCAACCCCTGGCCCGTGAGCGCCTGAACGAAGGCACCGAGAAACTGACCTTCCCGGCCAACACCGAAGTGGTCAACGACCAGCACGCGGTCAGCTACCTGGCGCAGACCCGCCCGCTGAACGACACGCCGTGGAACTTCACCCTGCTCACCCCGCTCAACGACCTGCGCCGCGCCGCGATCAACCAGGGCATCCTGGTGGCCGTCGCCTTCGGCCTGGTCGCCTTCCTGCTGATTGCCTGGAACGAGCGACGCAAGGTCATCGCCACCCGCCTCGCCGCACGGGAAGCCTTGCAGGAAGCCAACAGCCAGCTTGAGCGTCGGATTGCCGAACGCACCGCCGACCTGCGCGCCAGCAACGAACGGCTCAAGGGCCAGATTCGCGAACGACGCCAGGCCGAAGAAACCTTGCGCCGCGCCCAAGACGAACTGGTACAGGCCGGCAAACTCGCGGCCATCGGCCAGATGTCCACCAGCATCGCCCACGAACTGAACCAGCCGCTGGCGGCCTTGCGCACGCTGTCGGGCAACACCGTACGCTTCCTTGAGCGCGGCGCCCTGGACACCGCCAGCACCAACCTCAAGACCATCAACGAACTGATCGACCGCATGGGCCGCATCACCGCCAGCCTGCGCTCCTTTGCTCGGCGCGGCGACGACCAGGGCGAAGCCAGCCTCGGCAAGGCCGTGGACGCCGCGTTCCAGGTGCTCGGCGCGCGCCTGGACAGCCTGCCGTTGACCGTGCACCGTGACTTTGCCAACGCCCAATTGCAGATCGACCAGACCCGCCTGGAGCAGATCCTGGTCAACCTGATCGGTAACGCGCTCGATGCCATGCAAGCCCAAGCGGTGCCGCAACTGTGGCTGGAAGGCCAGAGCGGCGATGGCAAATACCGCCTGTTGGTGCGTGATAATGGCCACGGCATCGACCCCGAGGCGCGCAAGCATTTGTTCGAACCCTTTTTTACCACCAAGCCCGGCGAACAAGGCCTGGGCCTGGGCCTGACCCTTTCCGCCAGCCTCGCGGCCGCTACCGGCGGTAGCCTTGCCGTGGAACATCCGGCCAATGGTGGTACCGCCTTTGTCCTTAACCTGCCATTGGTGGGCGCTCAACGAGCTGAGTCGACATGAATACACAAGCCCAAGACCTTACCGTCCTGATCGTCGAAGACGACCCCCACGTACTGCTCGGTTGCCAGCAAGCACTGGCGCTCGAAGACATCACCAGCGTCGGCGTGGGCAGCGCCGAAGAAGCGCTCAAGCGCATCGGCGAGAACTTCGCTGGCATCGTCATCAGCGATATCCGCCTGCCGGGCATCGATGGCCTGGAACTGCTGACCCGCCTCAAGGCCATGGATAAAAGCCTGCCGGTGGTGTTGATCACTGGGCATGGCGATATCTCCATGGCGGTGGGCGCCATGCGTAACGGCGCCTACGACTTCATGGAGAAACCCTTCTCGCCCGAACGCCTGGTGGACGTGGCACGCCGCGCCCTGGAACAGCGCGGCCTGGCGCGGGAAGTCTGGTCGTTACGCCGGCAACTGGCCGAGCGCGACTCGCTGGAAGGCCGCATCATCGGCCGCTCGCCAGCGATGCAAAACCTGCGTGAACTGATCGCCAACGTCGCCGACACCTCGGCCAACGTGTTGATCGAAGGCGAAACCGGCACCGGCAAGGAACTGGTCGCGCGCTGCCTGCATGATTTCAGCCGACGCCATACCCACCAGTTCGTCGCGCTCAACTGCGGCGGCCTGCCGGAGAACCTCTTCGAAAGCGAGATTTTCGGCCACGAGGCCAACGCCTTCACCGGCGCCGGCAAACGTCGCATCGGCAAGATCGAGCATGCCCATCAAGGCACGCTGTTCCTCGATGAAGTAGAGAGCATGCCGATCAACCTGCAGATCAAATTGCTGCGGGTGCTGCAAGAACGTACGTTGGAACGCCTGGGTTCGAACCAGAGCGTGGCAGTGGATTGTCGGGTAATCGCTGCCACCAAGTCCGACCTCGACGAGTTGAGCCGCGCCAGCCAGTTCCGCAGCGACCTGTACTACCGCCTCAATGTCGTCACCCTGGAACTGCCGCCTTTGCGCGAGCGGCGCGAAGACATCCTGCAACTGTTCGAACACTTCCTGCAGCAATCGTCGCTACGCTTCGACCGCGCCGTGCCGGAGCTGGACAACCAGACCCTGTCCAGCCTGATGAGCCACGACTGGCCGGGCAACGTACGTGAGCTGCGCAACGTCGCCGAACGCTTCGCCCTGGGCTTGCCCGCCTTCAAGAAAAGCGGCGCCGGCAGCGGCAACCAAGGGGTTGCCTTTACCGAGGCGGTGGAAGCCTTTGAGCGCAACCTGCTCAACGATGCCCTGCAACGCAGCGGCGGCAACCTGACCCAGGCCAGCCAGGAACTGGGGATGGCCAAGACCACCCTGTTCGACAAGGTCAAGAAATACGGGTTGAGTCACTGATGGATCTGTTCTTGAAGGCTGCACTTGGCGCCGCAGTGGTGCTGATCCTGGCGGCGCTGGCCAAGACCAGAAACTATTACATCGCGGGCTTGGTGCCGCTGTTTCCCACTTTTGCGCTGATCGCCCATTACATCGTCGGCAAAGGCCGAACAGTTGCGGATTTGAAGACCACCATCTTGTTCGGGATGTGGTCGATCATTCCGTACTTTGTGTATTTGGCGACGCTGTATGTAATGGTCGATCGGCTGCGGTTGGAGGCATCGCTGGCAGTCGCCGCCGTGGCCTGGTTGATGGCCGCGACGGTGTTGGTCAGCGTGTGGGTACGCCTGCACACCTGACACAACGCGGCAGATCGTTCCCACGCTCCCGCGTGGGAATGCAGCCAACGACGCTCCGCGTCCACGCGCGTGACGCAGAGCGTCACCAGCGGCACTCCCACGCGAAGCGTGGGAGCGATCATCGCAGGCAAGCCAGCTCCCACATGACTCCTGTTCACAAAGTTA
>Ga0209646_1000504_pt1 | contig 18158 bp, 16 predicted proteins | sample AraplaL_Col_mTSA_FD_184259 | JGI IMG/M metagenome (GOLD analysis project Ga0209646, IMG submission 184259) | Arabidopsis root microbial communities from the University of North Carolina, USA - plate scrape CL_Col_mTSA (SPAdes) (version 2) | ecosystem: Host-associated > Plants > Roots >...
GAGGACCCGCAACTGGCAGTGGAATATCTGCAACGGTTATCGGCTATTTACCGGCATGTGCTGAAAGAACAGGAACAACACGTAGTACGGTTAAAAGAAGAGCTGGAATTTATAGATGCTTATCTTTTCCTGTATAAAACCCGTTACCAGGATAGCCTGGTCGTTGAAGTAAACATTACCGGAAATTTAATGGAAAAGGGAATTGCCACAGCCACCCTGCAATTACTGGTAGAAAATGCAATAAAGCATAATTCAATAAGTAAGCAGGAGCCGTTAACGATTCATATCCTTGCCGAAGAAGAATACCTTATTGTAAAGAACAACATAAACCACACCCTGAAACGGGTGGAAAGTACGGGGTTGGGACTGAAAAATATTACTGAACGGTATTTGCTTTTGTGTAATCAGGAAATCCTGGTAGAACAAACACCGTCTGAATTCGTAGTAAAAATTCCTCTTTTAGAAAACAGAGTATGATAAAAGCTGTAATTATTGAAGACGAGCTTTTAACGGCCAACCGGCTAAAAAGGCTGATTGAAAAAGTGCAGGCAGATATTGAAATAGTGGCCACGTTACAAACAGTAAAAGAATCGCTGGAGTGGTTGGCAATGCATGCTGAACCAGACCTGTACTTTATGGATATCCAACTCTCTGACGGGTTGAGCTTCGATATTTTTTCAGCCTTTACCATTACCAAACCGGTTATTTTTACCACGGCATATGATGAATATGCTATAAAAGCGTTTAAAGCCAATGGTATTGACTATTTGCTTAAACCTATTGTTAAGGAAGAACTGGAAAAAGGCATTAATAAATTTCAGCAATATAATCCACAACCTGCCGCCTCAACACTGAAGGAGATATTATCAAATATTACCAACCACCAGGCCGTTTACAAAACCAATATTCTAATAGAATGGCGCGACCAGTTGCGATCGATGCCCATCACTGAAATAGCTTATTTCAGGCTATCGCAAAAAAACACGCAACTGGTTACCTTTGAAAAAAAAGTTCACCTGGTAAGTTCCACCTTAGACCATTTAGAAAGTGCCATTGACCCGGCTGCATTTTTCAGGGTCAACCGCCAGTTCCTGATCTCAAGAACCTCCATTCAACAGATCAATCTGTATTTTGGCAATCGATTGAAACTATTTCTGCAGCCCGCGTCGGAAGAAGAGGTCATTGTGAGCAGGGACAGAGTACCCGATTTCAAATTATGGCTCGACAGGTAGGACGAGGACACTCAACGTGTTTTCCTGATCTTATCTATTATTCCTTTATACTGTTCAATAGACTTTACAATGTTATATTCTTCATGCGCCAGTGTATGCTTTGCATGAACCTCTTGTTCTCTTTCCTGTACATTGAGCAACCTTTCCAGCTCCGTTTCAGTTTCGGCCACCGGTACGCCCAGCTTCCACCCAATAACGCTTTTATTATTTGATTTGTATTTATACACGACCCGGCCTGATGCCGGATTTAATATGAGATCGTATTGCTGAAGGGTGGTGTAAACGGTTTTTTGATTGTATGGAATAAAAACAGGTTTTGACTCCTGAATAATATCCTGCTTTGAATAAGGCTTATCTGAAATGATAGTAAGCTTCAATTTGTGTTCTTTAATGGCTGTTCCCAGTTGAGACAGCGTTTCATGCGCATTATGAATGAACCCATACCATACAACATTTTCCACTTTTTCCGGCTGAACTGTTTTCGGGGAAGGAAACAGGTTAAAGTTCAATCTATCCGGAACATGATACACATCTTTATCCGAAAAATACTTTTTCACCAGGTTTGTCAGGCTGTTGCTTGAACAGGTAATGGCATCCACCAACGTGCCTGCTTCAACCAGGTTGGTGTCTGTATTTATCCAATCCGGATCACACAGATCAAGGATCTTCGGCCCCTCAAATCGTTTCATCATGTTGAGCCAGTATACTTTTTGAAAGATGAGGCTTTCATACTTTTGTCCGTGTTTCCATATTTCAAATTCCGAAGTATTGGCCGCCATTCCTTCGGCCCTTAAAAAGGTAGAACCAACAGCTTTTCCCAGGCCGTCAAAATAGGTGAATGGAATTATTCCTGTCATGTATTAACACAATTGAATGATTGAATGGCATTTTCAAACAAATGGAGCCATGAATTTTTATATTGCTCAACATCAAAATACCGAAGGGCTGTTTTTCTTCCGTTCTCACCGATCCTGATCGCCTCATCATACCTGTTTTCCAGCATGTCTGCCATTAGCGCGGCTATTTTTTTCGGATCATCAGGAACGATCATGATATCTTCTCCGTGTGTAAACCAGCTTTCCATATCACACGCCCCTTTTAATTGAATAACACAACATCCGGCCAGAAACGCTTCGGTACGTGCCCGGTTCATGGGTGTTTGCAGGGAAGTGTCGAGGAACAGGAGCGAGCGCTCCAGGTAATTCCTGTACCCGGCAGGGGTACTATTTTTTAAAACATTATAGTTGGCACACTTCAAAATGTACCCATAGCTATAATATAAACATTCGCCTATTGCCTTTAAACAATCCTTGTTATAATAGCTGTCAAATTCCTGCCCTGGTAAAACCGTCAATACGCGGGGCTCTTTTTTTTGAGGACGCCATTTTGCCTGGTCTATTCCCGGTATTAATGGAATGCCCATTCCCCAGTATACAGCGGCCTGGTAAGATGGCACCACCATGGTGTTATCGCCAATAAGCTCTTGTATAGCCGCCCTGATAGTTTCTTTACCATTCGGCAAACCGTGGTTGATAACGATCTTGGGTATGTCGGTTATAGCATCGTTAAATTCTGTAAATATCCTTCTTTTAAAATGATGGGGGATGGCGGCTTCCTGATCTATGTGCAGGATGGCCAGGTCGTACCTTCCTTCCTCGTAGTGCGTAATGAAGTGCAAGTTATCAGGCTTGGGTTGTTGGTGGGGATCCCAATCTTTATAGCTGGTTAGGCAATAATAAAACTCACAGGATTCTTTCAATGCCTGTATCATTTCAAATTGTTCCGGCAGCTCCCAGCAATAGTCAACGATCTTGTATTTCATAATGGATCCGGTAGTTGATGCATTTATTAATACCCTGTTAACTCTTCCAGCCAATCGGGTTGTATGTGTCCTTCAAGCGTTAACAGCGTCATTCCTTCGCCTGCATATCCGCTATTCAGACTAAAGTCGTTTTGCTCCCGGTCGCTGCTTTTTCTTTCCCGGTAAAAATTGAGGAACGCTGCGGCATGATTATTAAAACTGTCATCTTTTACTATTGCATGTAATTTTTTACAGGCGAGCACATGCTGCAACAACTCCGCATTCCAAATGTCTTTCGCTGCATACAGTTTATTTACAGCGCCTTCATATGCATCAATTACCTGCATGGCCAGGTGTACAAAATCCGGGTTATGTGTTCTGTAATAGATCGACAACAGGGTCACCGCAATGATGAAAGGATTGCAGCTGGGTGTAAATGGCTTAAAACGTGCCTTGTCAAACAGCGCATGTTGCAGGCCCTTTATACCTGGTTTAATAACATCCTGCACTTCTTTCGCCCAGAAACCGGTGGCATATATCCGCGATAAAACGTCGAGCAAACAAAGGATATCTTTGTGATCTATCTGGGGAATTACCTTTATATCCAGCTGGCGGATCTGCCTGATGAAATGCAAAACGCATTTCCTGTTAATGTCAGAAAAGGAGCCGGTACCTGTCAGGGATACCTTTCGATGGTTCTGCGTAAAGTATTTCCCAAGCCTTGTTAACCGGTGCAAACTTTCATGACTGGTTATATGCGGAAAATTCAGCAGGCTTTCACAAACGGCCTGCTGTGCAACTTCTGGCATTTCGGCCGTGGTTGCCGCTATAAGACCTTGCTTCTGCAAGTATTTGAGCCCCGCTTCAATACCGGGTAAGTCACTGCTATAATCAACCGGGGTAAGTTCAGACAGGTTATTCAGCACTTCTTTTATAAAACTGCCTGCCAATTGCATGCACGTAGTATTTTCGTAACATTTGCCATACTGATAAAGAAAAATAGCTGTCCCCGTTTTTCCATTGAGCCCGTTGCCGGTTATCAGGTCGCTATCAGCAGTTATTCTGCCTGCAACATCATGCAGTATCTCTGTTGTTGTTTGTTCAATAATTAGTTGTTCCATGGTACGTTACTTTTTTAATGCCCATTTTCATAAGTTTGTAAAGGATCTCAGCAGCATACTTTTGCATGTAAGTATCTGTCATTTCGTTCTTATCAAATGCCACCGTGGTCACAAACTGCCTTAAACAGGCGTCGTCGGTCATTCGCCAGGTTTCTGTATCGGGCACCGGCTGCATAACATCGATCGACACTTCGCCTCGTCCGGGACGCCGCATCCATCTTTTAAACGAACGGCACTGGTAATGGTTAATGTGGGCAACAGCCGATATGCCTTCATAAATACCCGTATCATAACTTTTGTTATTGGCATCAACCAATCCATCGTATTTCAGCACACAGGTATGTGCAGTTCGTACATCCAATATCGCTTCCGGTCTGGTGATAGATTTTACATTACCGGGCGTTTCCTTTCTTCTTATAAGCGAAGCGGTAATCAGCCCCGGCGGATCGTCGTAATAGCCATTGTGACCAAATACATGCCAATGGAGCACAATGGAAGCGGCAGCCGGAAAGCCCGTAAGGAAGTCTTTAATATTCTCATGTTCGCGCAGTACAATGAATTCGTCCCCATCGATAAAGGTTATCCATTCAAAACCGGCCCCATATTGCTCCACGGCGTGGTTATAGGCTTTGGTTTGCCGGTTCCTGCCCGGGCGTTCTTCATGCATGAAATGCCAGGGAATAACCGTAACATAGTCAGCATGCGGTTGTAATAATTTTTGAAGTGGTAATTCAGGTGCATCATCATACAGGAAAAAATGATCTATCCCTATCATTTTGTGATATACGAGCCATTCATCCAGAAACGGCTCTTCGTCACGAAGGATAGCTGCCAGGCAAATTGTTTGCATTTTTTTCTTTGTTTATTGATCATCGATATTAGTGCCGGTACCATTTAAAATAGGGGCTATGCATACAGGTGCCAGGAAAAACATTGTATTTAATTCCTAATTTCCAGGCTACATAATCAAAGCTGAGCTGATCGCGCAAGCTGCCTTCAACCAGTTCTTTCCACCACAATTCATTAAATAACGCGGTAGTACTATTATGCCGCCTCAATACAGCGGTGGTTTCTGCCAGTCCATTGTTTTCGGGATACCCTTCCCGGCGGTATCTTTCTACCTGGGTCAGCATTACCTGCGGTTCGTCTTTATTTTGTTGTATACAGGCATTCACCTCTTCGTATACACATTTTCTTCTTTTGTGTTTGAATACGCATATATCCGCATCGGATAAATGTTTTTCAACCAGGGCCTCCATATCATTTTCTATTACTTTTAAACACCCGTCAACCCACAGGGTGTATTGTGCATTCTTAAAAAGCTGGTGCGCCAGTATCTTATGCGCCCTCGCTTTGCGCCTTGCATTTTCAAGGTAAAATACCGGTGGCTGCATCAGCCATCTTTTTTTCTTTCTTCCCAGGCCGCCTTTATCATTATCAGTAAAGGCTAAAAATGAGATCTCCTTTTTTTGACGGGCGCGATAGCGAAGTTTGTCGTTTATGCCGCCAAAAATGGCTGTATAAACGTACATGCCCTCTTCGTAATGCGGATCGTTAATTAGCATACAACCAATTTTAAACTACAGGTACACTGGTTTTGAAGATTTTTTTTATATCGCTTTCCATTCTTTGTTCTTCCTGTTCAACGCTTTCCCGGAAAAAAGTAAAGTCATTTATCCTGTAATCGTACTCATTCAGGCATTGTTCCAGTTTTTCAATGATCGCTTCCGTGGTGGCGGTGTCGTCGTCAAATTTGTACTCATCAGCAATAGGCAGGTCTTCCGGAAAAGCGGCCGTGCCTCTTTTGCCGGTCACTATACAACAATACATGGCCGCTGCTTCCCGGGGGAAGCGGTCTCTGCCCGGGTGATTGCCAAAATCGAGATATAGTTTGTTGGTAGAAAAGGCAGCCTGTATTTGTGCGGGTGTCATATTTACCAACGGCACCCAGTTGAATTGCGGGGCAGCAGCCATTAACCTGGAAGTAAATTCAAATCCTTTTTTTGGATTGTACATAATAGCATCCTGCTTATTGACCGCTTTTCTGGCGGCAAAAAATGCGGGATTTATATAGCCCGACAGGTAGCCGTTTGCTTCGATATTATTTTTTGCAAGGAAAGCTTTTGAATAGGCGCTTTGTATAAGATTATAAAATCCTCGTTCCCTGATTCGCTGAAGGCTGGGAATGTTCCTCCTTTTTTGTTTCTGCAGGTAATTATCGGTACTTAACCACCAGATGATCTTTCTGATCTTTTTCAAAGAGTCCAACGAATAATCAATATAAACTTCGGGTATTATCAGTATGTTCCAGTCCTCATCTTCAATATTGGTAGCAATTTGAGGAGTATAAGCCAGGTACTGTGGTAAAATTTCAGTGGCGGCAATAGCTGGTTGGTAATAGATAAGTGCCCGTATTCCCTGTTTGTTTAATTTATGGGCTAACTGGTGCAATGATTCTATGCCTCCGGTAGCATGATGGGGCGGGCATACAATATAGACGGTCGTTTTTTCAGTGACGGTCATCATACATAGGTGGGATAAAATTTGTAATACAATTGGGTGGCTATGGCACAGAAATCAAATGCTTCCCTGGTATGGGTTATCTCTGAATTAAGTGTATGAAGCGATTGTTTCTGCGCCTGGTAAAAACTGCTTTCCGCGTCAATCAACAGGTCAACGATCTTATTAAAATCCCTGTAAAATGCCGCTTTTTCAAAATTGGCGGGAAAGTAATGCGCGGCGCCCTGTTCCTGCAATTTCATGGCAACCTCATCTCTGTCGTAGCAATTGCTTCCCAGGATAATAGCAGGCAGCTCATACAGCAACTGATAGTTATATGTTCCACTGCCGCAGTGGTGTATCATAAAGTCGCATTTTTCACAGATCATATGCATGGGCAGGAACGTATCGCTAAAGAAATGGGGAGAATCAAAATTGAACTTGCCGATGTTCGTTATTATAGCCAGGCCTTTGTTCAATAACAATTGAAGGGCGGTTTGTGCACGCGTGGTAATTTCTCCAATGTCCGTTAGCCCCTGGGTAAAAAAAACAATTTTTCTTCCCGCATTATTATCCAGGAACTGCATTACTTTTTCGCGGTTGTCGGCGTACCTGGTACCGCCGATCTGCAGGTCAAGGCCTTTCATCAACGCCACATCATCCAGTAACAAAGGACCGGCATAATGATAAGTGTCTTTATTTTCTATGGTTGAAGGCAATGTTTCAATGGAAGGAATGGAAGGAATGATATTTACATCGCCAATAAACAACTCGGCAGGTGAGCCGGGCGTCCAAAAGCTTTCTGCACTTGCCGTTTTGTATACCTTATTAAAATGCTCATCTATATTGGAACTGTGCCTGAATTCGGGCGAATGAGCTTCTAGCGGAATGATCCCCTTCCTTACAATGGAAATGCGGGGGATCTTCCGAAGCCTTGTAGAAAAAGCGGTGGTGAAGCTAAGGTCATCCACTACAATATGCGGATCAAACAGCTCGATTGCTTTGTTCTCAACGGATAATCCGCCTTGTTGCCGGTCAATATTCAGCACGGTGAACCCTAATGATTTTACCAACGGGTGATGATTGGTGGGTAATAAAAACGCCAGGTCAAAAAGTTGGGTATCCAGCATTTTAGCCAGCGCCACCAATGGTATTATATGCGACGGCATGGCATGTGGAATGAAAAGCAGTCTTATTTTCATGTTCAATTATATTGGCTGGAAAATATTCAGGTGTACTTTGTTCTTTTTATACCAGCTGTAAAACCTGGTTAACCCGGTTAGCAGATCAGTTTCGGGTTTATAATCAAGCAGGCTGGTTGCTTTGCTTATATCGGCAGCAGTAAGCGGTACATCGCCCGGTTGTTCGGGCAAATGCTGTAGTATGGCCTGTGACTGGCATACTTCTTCAATGGAGCGGATCAGCTTACGTAAAGTAACCGTACGATTATTACCAACATTTATGATCTCAAATTCGGAGGCTGTATAATCTATGGCGGCAATTATTGCTTTTACGATATCATCGATATAGGTATAATCTCTGGCCGTGGTTCCGTTGCCAAACAGGGGAATGGGTTTGTTTTGCTGAATGCAATCAAAGAATTTATGAATGGCCAGATCGGGCCGTTGGGCTGGTCCGTATACAGTAAAGAACCTGAGTGCAATAAAACGAATGTTGTACAAATGGCTGTAAGCATGGCCGAACATTTCTGCGGCATGCTTGGTGCAGGCATACGGGCTTATGGGGCAGGCCCGTTCATTTTCATTCCAGGGTACCTGGGAATTAATTCCGTATACACTGCTGGAAGAAGCAAAGATGAATTGCTTTATTTTTTTGTTCCTGGCAAACTCCAAAAGCGCTTGTGTGCCGCCAATATTTACATGCTGGTATAATAAAGGATGCTGAATGCTGGGTCGTACCCCGGCTTTTGCAGCCAGGTGAATAATGGCATCGATCTTATTCAAATAAGTATGATCGCTGATATTCCTGATGTCGTCACGTATCAGCTCAAAGAAAGGATGATGCAGGAAGCTTTTGATATTTACCTCCTTCTGTTCCCTTGCATAAAATGCATCGAAATTATCGAGGCAGTAAATATAATACCCGCCAAGGGAAAGCATCCGCTTTATCAGGTTGCTGCCGATAAAGCCTGCACCCCCTGTAACAAGAATTCGTTTCATGTTAACTGGTTGTCAATGTTTGCAGTAAATGAATGTGAAATGAGTAAGAGAATTGCTGACACGGCTGTCGCTAAAGCAACTCACATAGTTGCCGTCATTTGAAGATAATTGCTTTGAGTGCAATTGAAATTCTGACCTGGTGTGTGAGAATTTCAATTACAATTTAAATAAAGATCATAAAGTACAAAAAAATATTTTTGTTAAGAGTAGGCAGCACACTTATTTCTAAACAACTGTTAGTTTGTAGACTAATAGCTTTGTATAGCGGCAATGCACACTTATTGTTAAAATCAACGCGGATATTGCCAAAAAACGCGCGGATAAAAAAATATTTTTTTTTGGCATACAGTATTTATTAACTTTAAAACACTTTATTTTTTTAGGTAATATACCCTTCTTTATATTTCAGGACAGGCAAATTTCAATATGTATCATTCTGTTTCGGGCGCTCCTTCAAAAATTGAGTAAGAACTTTTTAAATTATAAACCTTATGCTTGCAAAGCCAATTAACGTTGCTATTGTAGACGACCACACCTTATTTAGAAAGACCTTAAAAAATTACCTCTCCGAACAGCGAAACGTACAAGTAGTAATTCAATCCCCCGATGTTCCTGATCTGCTAAAAAAATTAAAAGACTTTCCTGTAGACGTTGTTGTAATGGATATTTTCATGCCCAAGTTAAACGGATATGAGGCAGCCATCCTGGTAAAAGAAGCATACCCTCATATCAGGATCCTCGCGTTATCCATGTGCACCGACATGAGCCTGTTGAGTGATCTGCTCGATGTAGGCGTATACAGCATTCTTTCAAAAGTAGATGAACCCGAAGAACTGATCCGTGCCATTACCTGTGTTTCTGAGGGAAGGATCTACAGAAGTAAATTACTTACAGAAGTAATGTACTGGAATATGCAGCTGGGCATAAAGAAACCGGTAGATGCCGATAATATTTCATTGAGAGAAAGAGATAAAGAAGTGATCCAATTGCTGTGGGAAGAAAAAAGTAATAAAGAAATAGCAGAGCACCTGTACCTCGGCATCCGGTCGGTAGAAAAAATAAGACAGGACCTGAAGGATAAGCTGGGGGTTAAATCCACTGTTGGACTAATTAAGTATGCCATCAATAATAAAATAATAAAGGTAACGTCAAGCTCCTACAGCTACTTTTATTAGAGGGTAATATCCGAAATCATATTTCGTATTTTATCCTTTCTGCAAACACCCATTTTACATTTAATTGCGGCAGTAAGATCGTTACTGCATATAATCACATCGTTTGAACACCCCGGATGTTGCTTACGATAGCGGTAGCTATTTTCTTAATTTCCTGTTCTGTAAATTCCCTAAAAACCTTATCATGAACAATTTTATTGAAGGTTGGTACCTTGCCTATACCAAGCCTAAACACGAAAAAAAAGTTTTCGAAAAGTTGATGGAAAAACAGATCAACTCTTACCTGCCCACAGTAAAAAAAGTACGGAAGTGGAGTGATCGTAAAAAAATTATAGAAGAACCGCTTTTCCCTTCTTATGTTTTTATTTATTTAAAAGATGCCAGTCACTACTTCACCAGTCTGGAACAGGAAGGGGTATTGTTTTATGTTCGGTTTGGAAAAAAGATCGCACGTGTTAATGATGACATTGTTAATAATATAAAACTGGTCGCTTCGCATGGCTATCAACTGGAGACCTCTACCGACCGGTTATACGAAGGGCAGCGGATAATTATCCAGGACGGGCCGTTAACAGGACTTTCATGCGAAATGGTACGGTATAAAGGCAAAGAAAAAATACTGGTAAGGGTTAACTTGTTAAATCAAAACATTTTGGCCGATATACCTGCCCAGTCGGTTGCGTTGGCCTGAATACCCGGTTGCCGGCCTGGCTATAAACCCAGGTGCTTCAGAAAGCCCTCTTTATAGTTATTGCCGATCGGGATCTTGTTCTTTTGCAGGTATACCAGGTTGCCTTCAATATGCGTGATCATTTCCGTATTTATTATAAATGAACGATGCACTCTTGCAAACCGCATGGCCGGCAACAATTCTTCAAAGCTGGAAAACGAAATATTGGGTATAATGGTGGCGCTTGTTGTAACGACCTTTGTATAATTACCCATTGCTTCGGCAAACAATATTTCGTTGAACAACAGCTTGTATATCTTGCCATCGGCTTTAATAAAGAAGTGGTCCGAACCCCCATTGTTTTCCGGTGAGGAGGTATTGGCGGTCTTTATTTTCTCCACCGCTTTATCAACCGCTATGATAAATCGCTCCAGGGGGAACGGTTTTACCAGGTAATCGCAGGCGGCAAGGTCAAACGCATTGACGGCATATTCCTTGTATGCAGTAGTAAATATAACCTGTGGCTTTTGCTTCATGGTTTTCAGAAAACCAATGCCATCGAGAATGGGCATATGAATATCCAGGAAAAGGATATCCACCGGTTGCTGTTCCAGGTACTTCTTGGCATCCAGGGCATTACCACAGTCGGCTACTATATGCAGAAATGGCAAATGGGTGCAAAAGTTTTTAATAATATCTCTTGCAATGGGTTCATCATCTACAATCAGACAATTATACATTGACATGGTTACTTTATATTTAATCTTAGATGAACAGTGAACATGTCATTGTCATCTTTTTGCAATAGTTCATAATCATCTCCATACAATAACGACAACCGTTTTATAGTATTGGAAAGCCCCAGGCCCGATCTTTCGTAAAACCCGCCTTTCTCATGCTGAATTCGTTTGTGTGAATTTTTTACCTGGAATACTATTGAATCCCTGCTAACGCGCAGGGAGATGTCAACGATAATTTTTTGCTCAAGCGTGTTTTTGGCATGCTTAAAGGCATTTTCAATAAATACAATTAATACCAATGGGGCAATTTGAATACTGCTGTCGGTTACCTCATCGAGATCGGTCTTTAATAAAAGTCTGTCGCTGATCCGCATTTTTTCGAACTCGATGTAATTATTGATGTAGGCCAGCTCTTCCTGTAAGGGCACAAACTGTTTTTTTTGCTCATATACCGAATAACGCAAAAGGTCAGACAATTTAATCAACAGAGAGGGTATCCGTTCGGGCCGGGCTATTGAAATGCCATAAATATTGTTAAGCGTATTGAATAAAAAGTGGGGGCTCAATTGAGACTGTAAAAGCTCCAGTTCACTTTGTTTTTGTTCGGCTTTTATCTGGGCCTCCGTTACCTGTTGTTTAAACGACCTGCTTGTAAATTTTATGATGATGCCGGCCACTAAGGCCAGAATAAAAAACGGGCCTGCACTCACTGAAAATTCAAAAAAGCTTAGCCGGGGAAAGAAAAAATATTTAGCAAAAAACCACCAGAAAATAAGGATGGCGACGCAACTTAAAAAAGTATATAGCAAAAAATGAATGTACTTATGTTGAAGATACCACCTGCTGTACAACCATCGGCCTGCATATATGCATAACAGAAAGAAAAAACAGCTGATAATGCAAATGGATAAATTTTTGACCAGCAAATGCCCCAGGTACGCATACATGCCCAGGAACGTAGTTAAAAGAATGCCCACACAAAAGGCGGCATGCAGTAATATTTCTCTTCCAGCTTTACTTTTCCCGGTCATAACCATGTTATAAATATCGGTATTAAATTTTATTCCCAAATGGCAAAGTGTTGGGTAATATGTAATTAATGACAAACGCCCCCAAATGCATGTCTAAATCATTTACCCGGTGTAAGGTTGTTTTCGTCATATTTCAGCGAGTGTTGGACATATTTATTTTATATCCCGGATTGAAAAATAAAAATTTGGGTAGTAAACACGATCTTATGAGAATTAAATTAATTTATGTTCTGGTAGCAGGTATGCTGCTCGGTCATACTTCCAACGCCCAGGAAAGCAATAACCGGATTGGCGGGGTAATTACCGACGTGGAAACCAAACCTGTGGTAGGCGCTACCGTTGAGCTGTTATCGGCATCAGATTCTGCAATAAGAAGAACCAATGCTACCAATGATGCCGGTAAGTTTAATTTCAGGAACCTGGAAGATGGCGTATACCTGATCTCAATTACCGGTGTAGGCTATAAAAGATTTGTCAGTACCCCTGTTACTGTAGACAGCAGGCATGCACATATTTTGCTGCCGGCAATTGTTTTGCAATCTGCGCGGGATAAAGTGATGCAGGAAGTGGTGGTCGTTTCAAAAAAGCCGCTGGTGGAACATAAAGTTGACAGAACAATAGTAAATGTAGATGCGATGATCTCTGCTGCGGGCAGCAGTACCCTCGATGTTTTATCAAAAGCGCCCGGAGTTACCGTAGATATAAATGGGGGCGTGAGCTTAAATGGGGTAGGAGGCGTATTGATCCTGATCGACGATAAGCCTACCCACTTGAGCGTGCAGGACCTGGCGGCGTATTTACGTTCGCTTCCTGCCGGGTTGTTAGACCGGGTAGAGCTGATGAGCAATCCGCCGGCCAAATATGATGCAGGCGGCAACGCGATCATTAACATTATTCTGAAAAAAAATAAAGCCGGAGGTTTTAACGGCAGTATCAGTTTAGGTTATAACCAGTGGAATTATGCACGCAGCAATGATGCGCTGATCCTGAATTACCGGTACAAAAAGGTAAATGTGTTTGGGAATGTCAGTTATGGCAGGGATATGAACTTTAACAATGAAAGTTTCCGCCGTTATTACTATAATGCCGACGGCTCGCTTAATACAACCATATTGATGAATAGCCGGTATACCTATGAATCGAACAGCGGAATGGGCAGGGCGGGCATGGATTATTATGCTTCTTCAAAAACAACCCTTGGCGTGCTTTTTACGGGAGGTATAAGACCCAAAACAGAAAGACGGAACTATGTGAGTAATGAATTTGATAAAAACGCCCTGCTGGATTCATCGGGAACAGGTTATATTAACGGGGATTATGATTGGAAGAACTGGGGCGCCAACCTGAACATGCAACATAAATTCAATACCGAAGGTAAAACGTTGTCTTTTGATCTTGATTACCTGAAATTCAACTCTAATGGTCATTTGCATACGCCCAATTATGTATACCAGCCGGATGGCAGTTTGGCAAGTGAAAATAACATGATGTATGACCTGCCCTCCGATATAAATATTTATTCGGCAAAAGGCGACTATACAACGCCTTTACGAAAAAAGGGGCGGTTTGATGCCGGGTTTAAAAGCAGCTTTGTAAATACTGATAACAGTACCAATTGGTTTTATGAGGATGGGGGCATCATTGCGCCCGATTTCAGCCGGTCGAACCATTTTATTTATAAAGAAAATATCAATGCCGCCTATATAAGCGGCACCAGGGAATGGAAGCGCTGGTCGGCACAGGCCGGGCTAAGGGTAGAAAACACCCAAACGGAAGGACATCAATTAGGCAACGTGGTAGTACCCGACTCGTCGTTCAGAAAAAATTACACCAGTTATTTTCCCTCTTTTTATCTTTCCTATAAGTTAGACAGTGCGGGTAACCATACGCTGAAGTTCAGCTATGGCAAAAGAATACGCCGCCCCAACTATCAACAATTAAACCCTTTTGTATCTTATGTGAATAAATATTCATACACCGCCGGCAATCCTTATTTAAATCCGCATTTTAACAATATCCTGGAGCTGGAATATTCTTATAAGCACCTGTTCGGGGTAGACCTCTATTACCTTCATATAAACAACCTGATCTCGAACCTTACACAGCCCAATGGAAATATCTTAATCAACCGGCCGGCAAACTTTGGCGTCAATTACTCCTTTAACATAATGACCTACGTGCATTTTACACCGGTAAAGGGCTGGGACCTGAGCGCCACCGTGATCGCTTATCATCTTGAAAATAAGGGCGACGCATTTGGCACACACATCGACAGAAGTATTACCACAGGCTTTTTTGGCATCAATAACCAGTTCAAGCTGAATCATGGATGGAGCAGCGAACTGAATCTTTTCTATTCTGGCCGGCAGGGTGGCGGCCAAACGTTCAATGACCCCATGTGGCGGTTAACCGCAGCCATTCAAAAGAACGTCTTTAAGGACAAAGGAAGCATTCGCCTGATCGCAGATGATATTTTTGCCGGCATGAACTATGGCGACAAAACCATAATACCCGGGCAAAGCACGGCCTATCATACCAATACAACAGATACCAGAAGAATTGGACTGGCATTCAATTACCGGTTCGGTAAATCGACCAATGGCCGTAAGAGCAAGCATAACGATGGCGGCGCTGAGGATGAAAATCGCCGGGCTAATTAGGTTTCGCAAAAACCGAAAGGATAATTGGCATCATTACTAGTTGCCCGGCAGGCTGGCAGGTGTAATTTGACCGGGTTAACTTTCAACTGTAATGAATAAAATTATCTGTTATGAATAATAGCCCGATCACTAATTTAGAGATCGATTATGTTGAGCAATATGTTCCTATGGCCAAGCCGCTGGCATACTGGCATAGTCATGCACTTGGTTTTAAGGTGCAAGCCTACAAAGGTGTGGAGAACGGGCATCCCGGTATGGCTTCTTATTTATTGAGCAGTAACAATATCCGCCTGGTATTTACTGCCGCTTACCCTTCTCACAAACATACAGCGCCTGAGGAGATCTCCAATTTCATCAATAACCATCATGCCGGAATAAAAAGGATCGTATTCCGTACCGCTTCAGTAGAGAAAGCATTTTCACAGGCCTTACAAAACGGCGCTATACCTGTACAATTTCCCGTACGCCATAGCGACGAACAGGGCTATGTTGAACAGGCGGCCATCCGTTTGTATGAACACAGCGAAATTGTATTTCTCGATCGTTCGCATTATAATGGCGTATTTCTTCCCGGGTATAAACAGGTAACACCTGCCAATTCGAATGCCGATGAGCTATTTGAAGAGATAGATCATATAGCTGCCGAACTGCGCATGAATGAAATTAATTTCTGGACCGAATACATCCATAAGGCCATCGGCACGTCAATGGTACAGCAGATAACCCGTTCTGCCGATAACAAAACCGGCATGCTGCTGAACATTAGCCAGTCGCCCGGCAAAGAATTGACCATGGTAATGGCTGAACCGGAAGCGGCCAACGGAAAATCGAAAGTGCAGCAGAATATCGATAACTATGGCCCCGGCATACACCACCTGGCCTTCAGCACAAAAGATATTATTGCTACCGTTAAAAAATTGAAAGAACAGGAAGTGGAACTGGTTAGTTTTCCCGATTCGTATTACGAGTTGTTACGCGCCGACCCCGATCTGTCGCATTTTGACATAGATGAATTGCAGCAACAGGGCATCCTGGTTGACCGGGAAGACGATACTTTCCTGTTGCAGAAATTTGTAAAACCTTATGGCGATCGTCCATTCTTCATTTACGAGATCGTACAGCGTATTAACGGGTACAACGGCTTTGCCCTCAAAAATATAAACGTGCTGAAGAAAGCCGAAGAAATGGAAGTAATGAAAGCTGTAGTAGTAGAAGCAGATTGACCTATCTATTAAGTATTGAATATGCACGAGCTTTTTTTGCAGCAGCTGAAAGAAATTACCGGCGACAGTTTCGTATTTGACGCAGAGGATATAAAGGCCGGTTATGCCCGCGATCATTCTTTGCACCAGGCCTGCCCGTTCGATGTATTGGTAAAGCCTGCCACTGCCCGGCAAATAGCAGCCATCTTTTGTTTATGCAATCAATATAAAGTACCTGTAACGCCGCGGGGCGGAGGCACCGGTGTAACAGGTGGCGCTTTACCCGTAGCAGGCGGAGTTGTACTTTCACTGGAACGGCTTAACCGCATAATTGAGATCGATGTGCCCAACCGGTATGCCATACTGGAAACAGGTGTTGTTACACAGGTGTTTTGCGAAGCCCTGGAAGCAGCCGGCATGTATTTTCCGGTGGCGCCTGGCAGTAAAGGATCTTCCTTCATTGGCGGAAATATTGCAGAAAATGCCGCTGGTGCACGATCGTGCAAGTATGGAACATTTAAAGACCAGGTGCTTAACCTGGAAGTGGTATTGCCTACCGGGGAGATAATATATACCGGGGCCAATGTATACAAAAATGCCACTGGCTTTAATTTAACGCACCTGTTTACAGGAAGCGAAGGCATGCTGGGCATTATTACCCGGGCAGTGCTTAAAATAATACCCCGGCCATCAAAGACCAGCGTGTTGCTGGTTGGCTTCAAAGAACTGGAACAGGCCTGCCAGGCTGTTTTACAACTGGCCGGCAATACCATCAAACCTTCCTGTATTGAAATGATCACGCGGGAGGCCATTGACATTACCCTTCCTTTTTTACCTGCCGGCTATCCCATGCTTGGTAAAGAAACAAATGCACTCTTATTGCTGGAATGGGAAGAATATGCAGAACCGGTTATGGTACAGGCCATCGATAATGCCTGTGCCATATTGGAAGGCTTTGATGTGGTGGATATTTATTCCGCTGATACAACTCCTGAAATAGCATTCATCTGGCGCCTGCGCGAAATAATAGGCGAGGCAATGACCCATAATGGCCATGTATACCGCGATATAGATGCCTGTGTACCGCCGGCCAGGTTATATGATTACTTAAAAGCGGTAAACCAGGCAGCAAAAGAATATGACCGAACCGTAATTTCCTTTGGTCATGCCATGGATGGAAATCTGCATACCATGTTGCTGCTTACAGCAGACCAGGCGTATGATGCGGCCAATACAAAGGAATTACTAACGGCTATTTTTACCGCTGCCGTTGAAATGGGAGGTGTTATATCGGGTGAACATGGTATCGGCTGCCTGCAGCAGGATTTTCTGCCCTTACAAATGAGCACAAAACAGCTGTCGATCTTGCAGCAGATAAAAAATGTATTTGACCCCAATGGAATTTTAAACCCGGGTAAATTATTATCTCAAGGTCTCAATAACTAAAAATAACTGGTTATGGAAACACCATTAAAACAAATTCCCGTTGTAACGGAATTATCAGTAAAAGATTTTAATGAACAGTATTTCGAAAATAATATCCCCGTCATCATCAAAGGGTATATGAAGAAGACCCAGGCATATAAAACCTGGACACCCGACCATCTTAGCACGGTGATCGGCAGCCGGATGATAAATTTGGCCTACAGCCAAAAGGGTGTATACAATTTTCAAAAAGGGCAGGCGGTTCATTTAAATATGCCATTTAATGAAGCCGTGACCTATATGCAATTGAATAACTCTTATTACATTTCACAATCGTCCTTGCAGGATAATTTTCCCGAGCTGGTAAACGATGTAACTGATCCGGAGTGGATAGGCCCGTCAGATCCCAGGCGTTCAACCAA
>Ga0209646_1000506_pt1 | contig 17916 bp, 17 predicted proteins | sample AraplaL_Col_mTSA_FD_184259 | JGI IMG/M metagenome (GOLD analysis project Ga0209646, IMG submission 184259) | Arabidopsis root microbial communities from the University of North Carolina, USA - plate scrape CL_Col_mTSA (SPAdes) (version 2) | ecosystem: Host-associated > Plants > Roots >...
GGAAGTAAATATGGACAATGTGAATGTGAGCAAAGTGTTTGCCGACTTCAACAATTTTGGGCAGGATGGACTTACCGCCCAAAGTTTGGAAGGTAGATTAACTGCGCACATTGAAGCATCGATGAATATAGCAAACGATGGCCATGTTATACCTGCCACTGTGGTGAGCCAGGTTGATTTTTCACTTGAAGACGGCGCCCTGAATAATTATGAGCCCATAAAAAAGTTACAACGGTTTATTTTTAAGAAGCGGAATTTTGACAATATCAGGTTTGCCGAATTAAAGAACAGGCTCGAAATAAGCAACCAGGAAATTAAGATCAACAGAATGGAAATTCAATCCACTGTTATGTCTATATTTATAGAAGGCGTATACAATAAGAAAGGTACTACCGATCTGAGCATACAGGTTCCTTTAAGTAATCTTAAAAAACGCGATGAGAATTATAATCCCGAAAATATAGGGGTTAATAAAAAGGCAGGCAGAAGTATCTTTATCCGCGGCCAGCCGGGCCCTGATGGAAATATAAAATTTAGTCTTGACCTGTTTAAGGAGTATCAAAAAGACAAAAAGGCTGATAGTTTAAAAGATAAAATGATTGAGTAGCCATGAAGAACATTTATATTGGAACTTCAGGGTGGCATTATAAGCATTGGATTGGAACATTTTACCCATCAGGCATAACAGCAAAACAACAATTTGAGCATTATGCAAAGCTTTTTGATACCGTTGAAATAAATAATTCATTTTACAAATTACCACCCAGAACGGTTTTTGAAAGCTGGTACAAAAATTCTCCACCAAAGTTCTTATTTGTAATTAAAGCAAACCGGTTTATAACGCACAACCTAAAGCTTACAAGACCCACAGAACCATTAACCAGGCTGTTTAACAGCATTCTGGCCCTGAAAGAAAAATTAGGGCCCATATTATTTCAGTTGCCACCCAAATGGAAGGTGAATGTAGACCGGTTGAGGGAATTTCTTAAAGCGTTGCCGGTTGGCTACAGCTATGTATTTGAATTCAGGAACGACACCTGGTATAACGAAGCCATTTACAAATTGCTGCAGGAATATAATTGTGCTTTCTGCATTTATGAGCTGGGCGGGCATATGTCGCCCATAAAAGTTACAGCCAGTTTTGTTTACCTCCGGTTGCATGGACCGTTAGATAATAAATACCAGGGCAGCTATAGTAAAACAGTGCTCAGGAAATGGGCGAAGAAATGCGTGGAATGGCAAAGCCAAAAAAAGAAGGTGTATGTATATTTTGATAATGATCAGGGAGGCTATGCTGCTTTTAATGCCATTACATTAAAAACGATAATAAAAAAATTGCGCAAATAAGATACGGTAAAATCAATTATTGGGTTTTCTTCGATTCTTCGAGCCGTCTTCTTAATTGGGCCGAAGGTAAATAGATCTGGAACCCGACAGACAGCTGCATGTCGCTGGAGGAGACCCTGTTGCCAAAACCAACAATGCCCCTGTATTTTAAAAGCGCTTCCAGGCCTATATTAGAGGTAAGGAAGTAAGTCCAACCCGGGCCAATACCCAAACCCAGTCCATTGGTGTTTTCACCCGAAGCAGGATTAGTGCCTTCTATACCTGCGTTTGCTTCTACAAAGAAGCGGGAGTTTCGCACTACATTAGTTTCCGTGCCGAGGTAGTAACGGCCTAACAGGCCAACACCATAATCAATGCTTTCACCACCGCCTTTTGAGGTTAACAGGCCAAAGTTCACGTAGCCACCTAACGCCAGATTATTGCTAAAGAAGTAAGCCAGCTTGGGATCAAGACGAATAGAGAAGTTTCCGCCTTTGTTCAGGCTAAGATCAAAGTTGGCAATATCGGCGCCCCATAAAAGATTACCGCTTTGGATCTGTGATTTTGCACTAACGATGATCAACTGTGAAGCGATCACTAAGGAGAAAAGTTTTTTCATGACTCGCATTTAGGGCATAAGGGCATAAAAATCATGCCCTGCAAAATTTATAATGGCATGAAAATAAATTAACCGGGTGCAGGCGGTGTTATAATATGCATAACGATAACATTGATGGTGATAAGCAGTAACAAAAAGAGGCGCCACGACCGGCGCCTCTTGTGTGATAATTGTTCTGCAACAAGACTAAAAAAGCTATTTCTTCATGATCCCTTTTAATGATACGTGTATTTCCATTAACCGGGCAGTGCTGCCTTCCGAAAGGCCAAGCGACGACCAGCCCCCCCATGCCCAAAGGAAAAGGAACGTAAATAGTAAAATTGGTTTCATTAGTGGTTTCATTGCATTGTTTTATTTACATAGTCCTGAAAAGATATACGGGTTGGCCTAACCTGTTAAGGAAAGGAAACAAACGTGCAATGGGCTATCAGGTTAAAACAGTGAAGAAACTATATCGCTGTAAGTACGGCTTAGTTTGTTTGTAGGAGTTATAGGGAAGACAAATGTAGGGAATGGAAGTTATTCATTTTTACCTTGTGGATAATAAATAATTTCTTCTTCAAATTTCTTAAGGTTTACAGAATTTGATGGTTTTAGGCGAGTGTTCCCATCTTGATTATCTTCGCAGGAAATGAGTTAACCCTACATGCGGATCTTAAAAAATACCCTTCTGTTGCTGGTAGTGAACCTGCCTGCTTTTGCTCAGACAATTGTAACGCCAGGCGTTTCCGGTGAACTGTCGAAACACCGCCTTACGGAAATTACCAATATCCGTTACCAGCTGGATTTTCAGATACCGGCTGCCAAAACGGAAAACATTCAGGGTACGGAAAGCATTTACTGCAGTCTTAAAACAAATGCACAGCCGCTGCAGATCGATTTCAAACAACCTATAGATCATATCCAGGCCTTATCGGTTAATGGAAAAACCATTACCCCAAAGCTGAAAAGCGAGCATATTATCATTGCACCTGCGCAGTTGCGTAAAGGCAATAATATTATCAATCTTCAGTTCACAGCCGGCGACGCTTCCCTTAACCGCAATGCGGAATACCTGTATGCGTTGTTTGTGCCCGATCGCGCCCGCACCGTATTTCCCTGTTTCGATCAACCCGACCTGAAAGCCCATTTTGCCTTAACGCTGCGGGTTCCCACCGGTTGGAAGGCGCTGGCCAATGGCAAATTGAAAGACAGTGCCCGCAATGGTTCACAAACCATTTATCATTTTACCGATTCAGACTTACTGCCTACCTACCTCTTCTCATTCACCGCCGGGAAATATTCCGAAGCGCAAAAACAGATTGGACAGTATAACGCAGCATTCCTTTATCGCGAAACCGAACCGGGTACCAATGTTGATTCCATTTTTCAGGCGCACGACAACGCGATCCGCTTTCTTGAAACCTGGACGGGCATCCATTATCCTTTTCAGAAAGTAGGTTTCGTGGCCATTCCCGATTTTCAGTTCGGAGGTATGGAGCATCCGGGCGAAGTGCAATACAAAGCGAGTTCGCTCTTTTTGAAAGAACCCACAAAAGACCAATTGATCGGCCGTATTGGTCTTATCTCACATGAAACGGCGCACATGTGGTTTGGCGACCTGGTGACCATGCAATGGTTTAACGATGTATGGATGAAAGAAGTGTTCGCCAATTTCATGGCCGATAAAGTGGTAGAACAATTGATGGGCCGCGAAACTTTCAATTTGCAGTTTCTGACAGATCACTATCCCAGCGCTTATGGCATAGACCGCACACCCGGCGCCAACCCCATTCGTCAGCAGTTGGATAATCTGCAGGATGCAGGCTCCATGTACGGGAACATCATCTATCACAAAGCGCCCATTATGATGCGGCAGATGGAATTACTGATGGGGAAAGATAACTTCCGCAAAGGCGTTCAGGAATATTTGCATACATACGCTTACAGCAATGCCACCTGGAATGACCTGGTGCAGATACTTGCCAAATACAGTAAGTACGACCTGCTTACCTGGAATAAGGTGTGGGTGAGCCAGCCCGGTAGACCTGTTTTCGATTATACTATTAGCTACAATGGAGATAAAATTGATAAACTCAACATCGCTCAACGACCCGAAACAGGTGCTGCGCGCACTTGGCCACAGGCATTTGCCGTAACGCTGGTGTATTCAGACAGTATTCATGTCATTCCGGTAAATATGAATACCGCTGGCATGCAGCTGAAAGCAGCTACTGGGTTAACCAAACCAATCTTCATGCTGTTCAATTCAGATGGCATGGGGTATGGGCTTTTCCCGGCCGATATAGCCATGCAGGAACAGGTGTTCAGTCTGAAGAGTGCGGTTAGCCGTGCAGCTGCATATGTGAATATTTACGAGAATGTATTGTCGGGCCGGTATCTGACGCCGGCAGAACTGCTGGCGCTGTTTACCAAAGGAGTGACTATTGAACAAGAGGAAACCAACCTCAGGCTTCTTACAGGCTATATTGCCAGTTTATATTGGACGTTCACCCGCCCTGCCGACCGCGCGGCTTTTTCCACCCGGTTGGAAGCCGCGTTATGGGATGCCATGGAAGCGCAAACGCAACCGAATAATAAAAAGGTATTGTTAAGGGCTTACCAGAATGTGTATATGAGCGAGGTGGCAGGAAAGCGGATGTATGATATCTGGCAGCACCAGCAGCCGCCCGCGGGCATCAAGCTGGCGGAAGAAGATTACACGTCACTGGCGCTCACCATTGCCTTGAAGAACGATACGGCATCAACTGTTATCACGCAGCAACGCGATCACATACAGGATGCCGATAAAAAAGCGAGGCTTAACTTCTTAATGCCGGCGTTATCGGCTAACGTGTCGGTAAGGGATAGTTTCTTCAACAGTCTCACCGACCGCAAAAACCGGGCAAAGGAAGCCTGGGTAATTATTGCGCTGGGGTACCTGCATCATCCCTTACGGCAATCAACCTCGTATAAATATTTACCACAAAGCCTGGAGTTGGTAGAGGAGCTGCAGCGCACAGACGATATCTTTTTTCCACAAAGCTGGCTAAGCGCCACCTTTGGTTCTTATCAAACTACCGCCGCCTGGCAGGTGGTGCAACAATTTCTGTTAAACCATCCCCACTACAATCCAAGGCTAAAAGCCAAGATCCAACAGGCAACGGATAACCTGTACCGGGCGCAAAAACTTCTGAACCGGGATCCATCCCCAACAAAAAAGGCCCCACTTTCGTGAAGCCTTTCAAACAAAAAGATCGCAGTATCGCTGTTGATTTTTTAATAAGTATAGCTACCTGGGCCGGTATCAGAAGTCGTTAAAGGTGTACCGGGCATATTGGGGTTGGGGCCACTGGTGGTATTGTTTGAGAATACGGTATTGCCAGGTACCCGCAGGTCGAGCAGCGTGGAAGCGCTGCCCCTGAGCGCATTGTTAGAAAATGTGCAACCGGTAGGGGGCAGCATATCGTTACTGCCATGACCAATGATAACACCACGGGTATTCATGTTGATCCATATATTGTTTGTAACACTGGCATTGAAAACCTGCGCATGGCTGAAGTTTGAACTGGTATAGCTGTCACCTGCGCCCAGCACAAACCCGTAATCCTGTGGATTGTCTACATAATTTCCTGTGATGATATGGTTCTTTTCATAGATCTTAATACCACCTGTACCTGTTTTTCCGGCCTGTAGCATCAGGTTGCCGGAAACGGTGTTACTATTTCCCGCCCGGCAGGAGATGGTGCCTACGGATGTGCGGAAGGTATTGTTGCGAACCGTATTGCTCGAACTTTTGATAGAAATGATCTCCGCATCACCATCACAGTTAACAAAAAGGTTGCTGTCTACCAGTGTATTTGTATTCTGGTAATCGCCGGCCACGCCTATACCGCCAAGTACCATTATTTCTCCCATACTGGCCGCCATGTCATGGAAATAGTTATGATCAATTTGGGTATTGCGTGCCATATTGGGGTTGTTGGGCCCGTTGCCATTAGCCCAGCTGGTACGATCTGAGGGTACCGTTATACCGGTACGGTTTCCGCGTACGAAAATATAATGCCCCTTTACACTGTTAGAACCGAAATCATTGTGATCAATTCGGTTATTATTACTGTTCCCGCTCAACATTACCCATTGGGTGCCGCTGGCCTGACCGCTTAGGGTAAGTGTACTACCGGCGAGGCGGCAACTATTGCTGGCCTCAAACCATACTGCTACTGGAAATGATTCGCCATCTACCGTTTGGGTTGAACCGGCAGTGGTGATCTTCAATCCCTGTAAAGTAACTGAAGATACGTTGCTCAGCCTGATGATGCCCGATGAAACAATAGCGCTGCCCTTATTGGCTGCCTGGATCGTAATGCCGCTTTGAGTGACCGTAAACCCAGCGTATGTTCCATTGGCCAGAATGATCTTATCGCCCGAAACGGCAGCTGACAGGGCTGCATTTAATTGCGAATTGTTAGCTACATTAAAAGTAGTGCTTTCTTCTTTTGGCGTGTTATGGTTAGTTGCCGGATCAGACTTTATAGCTGTTTTTTGGCAGGCCCCGGCAGCTAAAATTGTTATAAACAGGAATAGCAGAAAGCGGTTGCTCGCAACCGTACATAGGTTTAATACCTTTTTCATTGGCAAGGTGTTTGATTTTTTAATAAGTGATTAGTGACCGGGTTTCCGTGATTCGGATCAAAAACAATTACTGACAGTAACCTTACATGAAGGCTTATTTGCAAATGACCTATAGAAGGAGGTTGCGTGAATTTAAAGACATAAATCGTTATGGAATTGAGGTAGATTGGCTTTTCGTTAATGAATATTTGCAAGTGCAATAACGGAGAAATAGTGGTGAAAATAAAAAAGAGGCTATTGGAAGCCTCTTTAAAATGGTATTGTGCAGAAGTAATATTACTTTCAGGAACTCAGTTTATAAATATACTCCTCTATTTCTGTCCCCCGCGCACTGGCAAAGCCGTGGTCGGTACCTGTTTTTACAAAGCCGCATTTTTCCAGTACACGTTGTGACCCTATGTGATCGAAAGCCACACGACCAAAAATGGGGCGGGTATTTTCAATAGTAAGGAACTGCATGAGTGCAGTAGAGGCAACGCCCTGTCCCCAGTAGGGTTTGTCTATCCAGTAAGTGATCTCGGCATCGCCTTCCATAACATATTTAGACACGCTTCCTGCAATAACGCCATCAACCAGGATGGTTCGGATATTGATGGTTTCGTCATTTAACAGGCGGTCCCATTTTTTCATATAGGCATCTCTGTCAGCATGATCCTTTCCCATAAACGCAGCGAGGTAACAAGCTTCCTTATCAATTTGAAATAAGAAAAAATGTTCCAGATCGGAGTGTAAGGTGGTGCGAAGTTGTATTGCTGGCATAGCGGAAAGTTATGGAGAAAAATCAATAATCACTTCTCTTTTTAAGTGGTTATTTGTATTTCAACTAAGTAAGAATAAATAAAAGGTAATAAGTGATCGGCATTATAAACGACAAATTTAATATGTGTTATAATTTTCGCATAATAGATACGTTATAAATTAACCCATTTATAAAGTAAACCCTAAAACAACAGACTGTATGAAATACGCTAAAAGTATTTGTGTTCTTCTATTTATTCTTTGTACACTAAAAGGTTCGGCACAAAGTGGCATCTCACTCGAAACTGCTAAGGATGATTATTGCACGTACATAAAGCCAACACTACTTAATATCTCCCTGCTTCTTTTTGCTACTAATGAGCAATATGTAAAATTGTTAGAGTCTTATGGTTATATAAAAGCTGCATCAGGAGGTGACTATAACTATATGGCGGCTGCTGATCCTGTAAATCATTATAGATTGATTTATAAGGACGACAGAATACTTATGATGACATTTAGCCCTAATAACGTGAGTATGATTTCCACTTTCAGGAACGATATTAAACAGATATTAAAAGATGCTGTGGTGGAGTATGAAGACGGATATGAGACCTACCGATTGATGATCCCGTTCGATGGAATGAAATTCAAAGTGTTATTCCGGTTAAAAGATGAGACAGTAACAAACACAATTGCGGGAAGGACTATTACATTCAATAGCGGGGTAATTATGGCAATTATTAAATAAGCCACGTATAAGCATTCAAACCTGGTATTGTGGAAGTGAATATTCTTATAGGTTTAAACTATTAATAAAATTACATATATTATATGTGTGCCTAAAAACTAAAAAAGCTTTAGGCATTCACATAAAGCTTTTATTTTCAATTTCGTAGCTGGATCGGGCGAAATGCCTAATCTATTTATACAAGATCTAATTGCCTTCTACAGATGCCCTTGACGGATTTCCGGCGCCAACTCCGGTAACTTGATTTTATAGCGAAACCCGCCATCAAATGCATCTTCTTCTTTCAACAGCTCATGCTCCTTTTTGCTGATCCAGAATGTTTGTGTATAGGACTTACCGTTGTACGATCCCGATGTTGCCAGCTTCCAGCATGCTACGTGCTGGTTATCCAACGTACGAAGTGTTTCACTGCCCGTTACCTTATACGTTACAAATGCAGGTGGGGTTAATCCTGCATCATAAAAATTAATTACAAAGGTCTTTCCGGTTGCCAGCGGGAGCATTTCAAAGGTTTCTATATCCAGGTGCCAGTTATAATTGGGACGGTCAAATGCCAGATGAAAGTCTTTCCTGGTATTTCCCATCACCGTATCGGCTCCTTCAATACTTTTATTGCTCCAGTTATAGGCTGCCGTTTTACCGTTACCGGTCGCGGAATGATATAATGGCGTAAAATCTTTCATGCTGCCAAGCGATAAGAATGTACGATATTGGTTGCTATCAACAGTATACCACTGTTCGCGAATAGCAAATACTTCAACTTCATTTTTCTTTTCGATGCTGATATCCCGCACCCAATACTGGAACAGCAGCATTTTATTGTGTTGGGGATACTGGTGAAAAACCAGGTATTGTTTAAGTCCCGGCTTAAGGAACCCCGTATTCAAATGCCGTGAGCCCGGGTATACGGTGTCTGTCTGGGCAAATAAAGTTTTCTCGGTAGTTAGCAGTAAGATCAATAGATGGAAGATCATTAATATCCAATACGTAATTTTTTCCATATGTATTATGTAGTGATTAGGAATGCGTAAATTTCTTTGTTGCCGCCTGCATTTAAAAAAAGGTTCAATAAAAAGCTTATATTATTTAACAAGGCAACGACCTTCTTCAATGATCCTGCTGGTTGAGAATACAGGGCCAACGGTTGAAAAAAGGCCGGGATCATGAAATTCATTGTAATTTTAATTATGAACTTTTCTAACGGGAAAGCAAGTCCTGTACAACTGCAGTACGTCATCTGGGGGATCATGTTCCTGGTTACCTTTTTTTCAATGCTTCCTATGGATGGCCCTGGGCAGTCGGTTATTTATGCAGCTTTGAGTATCATCTTCTATGCGATCATCGTGTATGGTAACCTCAATTTTCTGATGCGTCTTTTTTATGAAAAAGGCCGTATTGTACAATATGCGACAGGCTCCATATTGTTTCTGGTGCTCACAGGTATTGCCAGGGCCGCTCTCTTATTATTCATCTATAACCGCTTCTTTGCAGAAAAGCCGGCGCCATTGGGCATGAAGGCAATTGTTTACAGTATTTTAACCGGCCTGGTAGTATACGTTCTCAGTTTTATCATCCGGCTGGCCCTGCGCTATTTTACCTTAAAACAACAGGCCGAAGAGATCATTGCACAGAAAAGTCAGGCCGAGCTTGACCTACTGAAATCCCAGGTACAGCCCCATTTTCTGTTTAATACCCTCAATAACATCTATTATGAAGCATACCGCGAATCGCCCCGCACGGCACTCTTTATTGAACGGCTCTCAGAGATCATGCGTTATTTTGTTGACGAAAGCCCCAGGAAGGTAGTAACGCTTGGCACCGAGATACAATTCCTTGAAAATTATATCGCCCTGGAAAGGATACGCATACGACACGAAGTGGCCATCACCTTTAACAGGCAATGCAACCCTGTTACAGGTATTCCTCCCATGTTATTAATGACCTTCGTAGAAAATATTTTTAAACATGGGATCGATAAATCTATCACCGGGAACGAGGTGAGTATTTCGCTGATACAATCCGATGAACACCTGGTATTCCAGACAAAGAACTTGTTGCACATTCAGCAAACTGATACGGCTAGCCGGGGTTTTGGCATTAAGAACCTGGAAAAGCGGCTTTCATTATTGTTTGGCAACAACTTCGAGTTAAAGACCTGGCCTGCTGGAAAATATTATCATGCTTTTTTAAAAATTCCCATCCAATGAGTGTACGCTGCATTATCGTAGACGATGAGCCCAATGCCGTTAACCTGCTGGAAATATTCATCCGGCAAACCACTCAATGGCAATTGCTGGCAAAATGTTATGATGCCCTGGAAGCCCTGGCTTTCCTGAAAACACAGGTGGTGGACGTTGTTTTTCTGGATATCAATATGCCTCATCTTTCCGGAATGGAATTAGCTGGGTTGCTGCCTGCCAATACATATATTGTTTTTACCACTGCCTATTCGGAATATGCTGCAGACAGCTACGGGTATCCAACGCTCGATTACCTGATGAAACCTGTTACCCTCAAGCGTTTTTATGCAGCTGTACAGAAAGTAGAAGCACATTTTGCCAGAAAGGACGATGACCGGCCACTTTCTCCTCCTTTGACAGAAGAATACTTTTTTATTAAATCAGGTAAAACACTGCATAAGGTGCTGCTGAAGGATATCCTGTATTTTGAAGGGGAAAAAGAATATGTGCGGCTGGTCGCTTCTACCGGGCAGTTGCTGATATACCGCCGGATGAAAGAAATAGAAGAACAACTTACCACCCCTTTTATAAGAGTGCATCACTCGTACATTGTAAATATAGGCCGGCTCGATAAAATTCAGGATAATCATGTTTTTATAGGCGGCAGGCAAATATCTGTAAGTGATAAGTTCAGGAACCAGTTCATGGAAGCTGTCCGGCTACGTACTTTTTAATCCCTACTTTACCATTGCCTGTCGAGCTCAATTGCTTCCTTTAAGAGGTGAACTATTTTCTGTTGATTGATCTCCTCCGGCGTGTTATAAATTAGATGATCTGCTTATTAGTCCCGTGAGTTAGATACCAGTCAATGTCCTTAAGCTTATTGCCATATCAAAACCCAAAGAGGACACCTTATTTTGTTTGCTGCACGGCGAGTATTGCTCTCGAATAAGGTATCATCCGGCCTGACAAATGACCTATATCAGAGTTTTAACAATACACCCAAGGCGACCTTTGCTGGCAAATCTATTTTCTGTGATATCTGTAGCATTTCCGAAGCAGAATTGATTGCCTGGATCGCGGCAGGAATACATCATTCCAAGACCGAAGGTCAGGAGATGGGTACTTCCCGTGTCAAACTGGGCATGGAACATCCCATGTATACCATTATCCGCACAAAACAATTATTCTTAGATGCGCAGAGTCAGAAGAGTTGTATGCCGTGGAGGACCGCCACTTGCAGCGGCAGCAGGCGTTTATTATTGAATTGATGCATGGCAGGCTGCCAGAAAAAGAAAGGTGCTTTTTTATCTATGAGCTGATGCTTGCTATCAAATCCTTTAAGCTTCCGCAGCCGTCAAGGTCTATTGACTGGCCCTCCACGCTATCCACACAATTGACACAGCCAACGCCTCCCAACGGATGATTATTCGCAACAAATTATTGACTTAACCCATTGTAAACTATCCCTGTTTAGTCAAATAAAAAAAGGCCCTCCATATATCGGAGAGCCTTTTCTTGTAGCCCTGATGGGGCCGAGGTCGAACCTGATCATCGAATCATTGCAAAAACTTTACAAATTGAAGGCAGCAATAAGTTATTGTAAATTAAATAATTAGATATTCAGCATTCAAAAAAGTGTCTTTTAAAATCGACAAAAAATAGCTATTTTTGTCTTTTCTAACGACATTTTATGGACATTTTGCTGGATTTCCAGGACAGACTTTTGCGTAATATTTCCAACAAATTTCGACGTTATTTGCATCAGCAAATTAACTGGAACCAACGCATGATAGGTATAAAAGGACCAAGAGGCGCAGGAAAGACCACCTTGATATTGCAGCACTTAAAATTTGACTTAGGTTCACCTTCTACTGCACTTTATATAACTGCCGATCATACCTGGTTTTATAATCATAGTCTTTTGGAAACAGCTACCGATTGGTATAAGCAGGGTGGGAGAATATTATTCGTAGATGAGGTTCACAAGTATCAACATTGGTCACGTGAGTTAAAAAATATTTATGATGGACTTCCGGACATGCAGGTTGTTTTTTCTGCTTCATCTGCTTTAGATATATACAGGGGTGAAGCGGATCTTAGCAGAAGAGTAATCTCCTATTCTTTAGCAGGTCTTTCCTTCAGAGAGTATTTAACATTTACCACTGACAAGACTTTCGATATAATAAGTGTAACCGATATTTCTAATAAGCACCGCTCCTTTAGCCAAACTATTTTGGAACAGCTTCAACCACTCCCCCATTTTAAAAAATATCTTCAAAATGGATATCTTCCCATTATTGCGGAGGGGGAAAGTGAATATTTGGTCAGATTGGAACAGGTGGTCAATGCCATTGTAGATACTGATCTTTCTTATATAGCTTCCTATAATTCGGGAACTGCAATGAAAGTGAAAAAGCTATTGGGCGTAATTGCTGAATCAGTACCCTTTAAACCGAATATTTCAGCTTTAGCCGGAAAGCTTGATATGAGCCGGGACAGCATATACCAATACATTTATCAATTAAAGGATGCGCGCTTATTAAATGTTCTTTCCGCACAAGGTAAAGGCGTTTCAACTTTACAAAAGCCGGATAAAATTTATCTCGAAAATACCAACCTTGCTTATGCGCTTACAGAGAAACCTGATATCGGTAATATCAGGGAAACATTTCTTTTAAGCCAGCTTTTAAACGCCGGTATGGAAGTTCATGCGCCACAGGAAGGAGATTTTCTTACAAAAAATATTTCCATAGAAGTCGGTGGAAAAGGGAAAACGGCATCTCAGGTAAAAAAACAGACAAATTACCTGGTGGCAGCCGATAATATAGAAACAGGTATAGGCACCAAAGTGCCTCTATGGTTATTTGGCTTTTTGTATTGAGGATGAACCTACACTTTAGAATATCTATACTGTCCCTTAATATTTTGGCTTAAAAATTTGCCTTGTGATTCTGCAACCTTAAAAGCTTCCCATATATGCTCAGGAACATCAAAATATTGATAAATACCTCCGTTATGGAATTCGACTTCAAGGGTAGAGGTTGAACTTTCATAGCCAATTTTAGCAACGGTCGTAGATGAGAAATTCATAAAATATTCCATAATCTTTTAAATATTGGGTAGTTTAGGGTTTTGCTGTCTCCATACAAGCATAAATTCTTCATAATTAGGTTGAGGTTCCATTGGAATATTCCAGCCACCAGGATGCATAGATAATTCATCAATAACTTCATCACAAACAATGGAGTCTTGGCTATCAGGTCGTTTATTTTTGGGAGGTGCTTCCACTATTGTTCTCATAGGTAGTTTTACAGCCTCTCCAAGAACAAGGGCTTCTCCCGTTCTTAGTATAGGTAGCATGCTGGTTAAACTTTCTAAATTATCCGATATCGTACCGGTTATGTGGGATCGATCTGTATGATTAGATAATCTTAAAGCGAAGAATGTTCCACATTGTGAAAGAATGGTGGGGTTTATTTCAGATGGCCTTTGGCTAACAATCATTGCTCCTATACCATACTTACGTCCTTCTTTCACAATTTTTTGTACAATTGAAGATGCTAAACTATCAAAATTATCATTCAGATAACTATGAGCCTCTTCCATGACTATTAACAAGGGTCGTTCTTTTCCTCCTTGTGATAAATTTCTAGCCCAAAATAAAGCGTCATATAGGATTCGTAATAATATGCCAATAATGTCATTCATTATTGATATCGGTATGCCAGATAGGTCAAGAATAGTAATACGCTTTTCTGAACCAATCCATGATTTCATAAGTACAGATAAATCTTCATTAGTATTCCCATTCAAATCAGGTGTCCAGATGCCGGGTTTAAATAAAAAATCGTATCTCGGATCTTTTAATTTTGAAGCTAAACTGTCTAATGGCCTTCTTATATTTAGATTGACTCCGCTGAGAAAGATTTGTTGCGCTTTTTGAATTTGATAAACAGGTGGAATAATGTTTTCTGCATCTCCTGTCTGAATTGGCAGTTTGGTGTCTTCATCTATTAAAAAAGCCTCGGTTGTATTTTCTACATTAAAATCATCTACTATGCTGCAAAATTTTTGACCAGTGCCTTGAACTGGGTGAGTGGAATTTATAAGTCTATATAAGTATAGCCATAACCAACGTATACTAAACGGTATAGGAGTATCTACTGTTAAATTTTGTTCTGTTATGCCGTAATGATTTATACGAAATGATTTCTTTTTTAATTCTGTTATTTTTTCTAGAATAAAGCCTTTGTCTTTTTCATCAATCTGGCCAAAAGTGATTGATAAAAGTTCATCAAAACTCATTGCCCAATATGGAATATGAAGATTTTTTTCGTTTGTATTACGAGGATCTGGATTTATTTTAAATAAGTTAGCTTTGTCTTGTAATGCTTTCCCATATTCTCCATGCACATCTAAAATTAATATTCTTTAGGACGGAAATCTTGTTTCGTCAGACAAAGAAGAAAGTAAGCTGGCTACAGTAGTGGATTTTCCAGATCCGGTAGTCCCTACAATTGCTGAATGTCGAGTTATTAGCTTATTTATATCAACTAGCGCATCTATAGATTCAGAACCTGCAATATGCCCTATTCTAACTAAATGATTTTGTTTTTTATGCTCTCCATATATTCCGGCCAAGTCTTCTTCTGAAACTAAATGAACTTCATCATCAATTGTTGGGTATTGCGAAATGCCTCTTTGAAATTTACCTTTTTTGTATCCTTCTCCTATTAATTGAATTTTAAGCCACCTATAACCATACGGCTCTTTCTCCGCAATGTTTTCAGGCACTGCACTTGCTCCTACTTGGCTAACAATTCCGAAAAGATTTAAATATCCAATAGGGATTTTAACGAAACTTCCAACTTGTCCAACTCTGTATCCTTCACCATCGACAAACGATAACCCTGTTAAATGATTATTATTTAGGGTAACACTAACAGATGTGCCATTGACATCTTGAACAGTTCCCAGAAGAGTAGGCTTATTGAACAGGTTTTTCATCTTCTACATTGATAACACTTAATTCCCTAAGAAATGCTCCGAATTTACCAAAGTCTCCCAACCTTAGTTGAAATGATTGCATCACTTCAGCTTTGTCATTAATTTTTACCGTTTTATTAATTGAAATTGCTGAGTTGCCAGGAATGTCATTAATTAGCTCCTCGTCTTTCAAACTCCAAAAGCCCTCATTCCTTCCTATTATAGCTTTGTCAAAAGCCATAAGACTTAAATTTGATACCGATTTCGCACAATTTTTAGCCCTTTCATATTTCGCATCATCGAGATCTCCAAATAAAAAAGCATACACTACAGCGGTTGGATTAGTTTTTAAGCTCTGCAGAATTATGTCATTAATATGATAATCGCTGAACGAAAATCCTGAAACAAACAAAGCACATGAAGGAGTGAGTAGGAATTCCTTTAGCCGGTCTAACATTGCCAAATACGGCATTTTTCTACTTTGATCATATTTTAGGTGGGAGGGGTAAATTAAATATCCCTTCTTGTTATCCTTTACTTCACTTCTTATTATATTATTTTTCTTATCCAACTTCCAATTGATTGAACCATGTATTTTCCATAATCTTGTCCACCTCGGATAAAGCAAGTGTTCATTTTCAGTAGCACCTAAATCAAAAAAAGCCCTTCTAGCGCCTACAAAACCATCAAAATAAGGGCAACCTTCTTCTTCAAAGGCCTGCTCCATTAACAAATCATAGTTAGTTGTAAAAATATGTACTGGTTTCTCTCTTTCGATTGATCTAGACCAGATTGCAACATCATGATAAGGAGTATCGACGTTAGGAAGCTCTTTATCTACTTGCTCAGAAATAATTTTACACATTGCATCATCCAAATCTATTAAATCTTGCGCAATGAAATCTCTTACGGTTCCTTTTCCAACAACTTGTTTTAGTGCCCGAATATGACTAAGCATATCTTCAATATTTGGATTGGCCAACCCATCCTCTTGCATTTGCCTTACAAGCTTATCAGAATGGCTTGGTTTAGTTGGATCTGAACTTGAGAGCTGTTTTGTAATAATACTTGTTAATCCAGCAACATCAGGAATTAAAGGATCTGTGATCTTTTTCCCATTTTCATCTCTTTCATTTACTCTTATTGATAGGGGGCAACCTGCAGCAATAAATATTCCAATAGCTTTTTTGTTTTGCGCGAGTATTTGCTGAATATATCCAACTTGTTTGTGTATATCGTGATTAATTCTGGTCATTTTAAAAATTAGCAGGGGACTATCACAGATAGAAACAATGAAAGGTTGAATTTTACTATTGCCTATTGTTTTTTTAAATATTTTTTTTGCAAATACAAGGAACTACTTAGATGAATTTGGCTATGTTGATCAAAAGGAATTAAGTAGAATGAAATCAAAAGTTTTAAATAATAGATTTGCTAGGCCAGTAACTTAGAAGAAGTGATAGTTTCCTGGTTCGATATACCCATTCTGGATACCAACAAAAAAGCCTCGTAAACATTCATTTACAAGGCTTTCCATTTTCGTAGCGGGATGGGGCGCAACATCTAACCAAATCCTGCGCGATTTATTTGTTTTGATGAATTAATGAGCGTGACAGAATGGTCGGAAGCAATTGATAATCTTGTATTCCTTACTTATTACCTACCGATTGCAAGGTCGTTTTGATGAGATCCATAACCTGATCTGTAGGCAATTTTGAGGGTTTAATATCAATTCCATCTGGAGAGAAAATAGAGATGATTTTTTCGATTTTTAAGTCATGGGCATCGGTTAAATGGAGGCTTAAAGCATTTGCGCGTGACGCATAAAAATCAGCCAGTTTTACATTGTATCTATGGATTCGTGAAAGAAACTGAACCATAAAAACGAGTATTAATATAGCTCCTATTCTTGTACTTGATCCGTTGATAAAATCGTAAAGATTTGTAGAGGAATATCCGCTATTGAGAGAGCGCTCCAGCTTATCATTTTCGCGAGTTTTTTCTTCTAATCTTAATTGATTACTTCTTGAGCGTTTTTCATAGTCAGTTGCCAGACGGGTTCTGGCACTATCGCTAGCTGCAGCCATCGCTGAATCTAGATCTAACTGTTCACTTCGAATCTCTAAAATAGAAGCTAAATTCGATTTAAATAACGCTTCATTTTGGGACGCGTGCAAATCAGTCAGAGCCGTTTTATTAGTTTTTGTTTCGGTAAGAAAATTGGCCAGTAAAAAAATAGCCAAGCATAAAATCAAACAAGCTATTATTCCCCATAAAGCTATTTTAGCATTTATCAACTGCTTTACTTCGCGCCCTTTATATTCCGCAATTAGGTCTGTTATTACTTTTCTTGTTTTTTCAGACAAAGAATGTTCGTGACCATTCTTTGTAATTATTGTATCCATCCCGGTAATGTTATGATAGCCAACAGCTTACTTTCCGATTAGCTTGTTAATAAATGTCGGGATGATCTATGTGCGATTGTGAGGTATGGAAAGAATAAAAAACAGCAATATAGCTTTAACCTCAAAGTTATCAAAAATGTTAAGCAGTCATAAAAGCAAAAAACTCACAGAGCCTATATTCTATGAGCTTTTTATCTTTCTTTCGTAGCGGGATCGGGAGTTGAACCCGAGACCTTTGGGTTATGAATCCAACGCTCTAACCACCTGAGCTATACCGCCAATTATATCCAATTA
>Ga0209646_1000508_pt1 | contig 17796 bp, 14 predicted proteins | sample AraplaL_Col_mTSA_FD_184259 | JGI IMG/M metagenome (GOLD analysis project Ga0209646, IMG submission 184259) | Arabidopsis root microbial communities from the University of North Carolina, USA - plate scrape CL_Col_mTSA (SPAdes) (version 2) | ecosystem: Host-associated > Plants > Roots >...
CCACCAAATGTAATGGTAATGCCGCCACCACCGCCTGCAGGCGCTGCAGGGGTAATAGCAGCCAGTGCGCTCATTTTTTCTACAAAAGATTTTTGCAGGTTACGGCGGAAATTATCAATAGGTGTATGAGTGGTCAATTCGCTGAAGATACCCTTCCTCAGGTCTTCCATAAACTCATCTATGCGGTAGGCGCTGGCATCGCGGTTGGTTTCGGTAATAAGGCGGTTTAAACGATTGGTGTTTAACAGGGCGCCCAGCCATACATCCTGTAGGCCGCTTACTTTATCTTCAACCGGGGAAGTTACCTTATCCATAATGGCTTTGTTCAATAGCCAGGTAGGGGTGGTGAACAGGTTCTTTTGCAAAAAGGCCATTGCTTCTTTTTGCAGGGCTTTGGGCACTACTGTATAAACAGCTCCATCCTGGTCGGTGGTTTTTAAGTCGGTATAAGCACCACCGATATACGTTACGGCATGCCCCATATACCGGCTGAAGGTAGTGTACACTTCATCATACACCTGATCGAGGGTTTTGTAATCTTCGCCCTTTTCATTAAGCCATTTAGGCAATTGAGGAAGGATCCATTTCAGGTTCCTGATGCCATATTCATTTGCCTTCATGGCATTATCGCCCAGGCTTTCGGTTTGGGCCCGTGGGTCAACCCCATCGGAATGAATAAAACGTAAGCGGGGATTGTTGTACCGGCTTTTTACCCAGTCGTTCAAAATATCTTTTTCTTCATCTTCGGTTTTGCCAGGCAATAATTTGTAGCCCCATTCAATTGACCATATGTCGTAGTCGCCAATGCGGGGATACATACCGGCAGCACCAATATGATCTTCAGGTTGCGCCACATAATTAAAGCGGGCGTAATCCATGATAGAGGAGGTGTGCCCATGTTCTTCAACCCAGGCTTTGTCGCGCAGTTTATCAACCGGGGTAGCAGCAGAGGCGCCCATGTTATGGGGCAAACCAAGGGTATGGCCTACCTCGTGCGATGACACAAAGCGAATAAGATCGCCCATGAGCGAATCGCTGAAATGCGCGGTGCGGGCGCGTGGGTCACTGGGCGAAGCCTGTATCAGGTACCAGTTGCGCAGCAACGACATTACATTATGATACCAGTTAATATGCGATTCCAGGATCTCGCCACTGCGTGGATCGTGCACATGTGGGCCCATGGCGTTAGGTATATCGGAAGGTTTGTATACAACGGCACTGTACCGGGCGTCTTCCAGGCTCCAGGTGCTGTCTTCCTCATGGGTAGGGGCCCGGCGGGCCATGATGGCGTTTTTGAAGCCGGCCTTTTCAAAAGCCTTTTGCCAGTCGTTAACACCGGCTATAAGGTATGGCACCCATTTTTCAGGTGTATTGGGATCGATATAATAAATGATCGGTTTTTTAGGTTCAACCAGTTCACCCCGTTTGTACTTCTCCATGTCTTCCTCTTTGGGTTCCAGGCGCCAGCGGGTAATAAGGCTGATGTCTTTAACCCCTTGCGGATCGGCATCGAAATCGGTGTATTCGGTTGTGAAATAGGCTACGCGATCGTCGTAGTGTCGGGCCTGCATGGGAACTTTGGGTAGCAGTACCAGCGAGCTGTTCAACTCAAAGGTGGCATTCCCGGCAGGGCCGGCAGAAGCGCCGGGGAAGGGGCCAGGGGCCGGCATTTTGCTATAGGTCTTTACCGTTTTTATTTCGGTATTGATGGGGAAGCTTTGAATATCGGCGATGTAGGATTTATCGGGCTGCGGGCCGCCGATATGGAGGGCCTGTTTGAAATAAGAGGCAAAGAACAGGATATCGTTGTCGCCATTAATAAAATCAGTAATATCAATCACCACCCCTGTACTGTCTTTTGAAAAGGCTTTTATATCGAATGAAGCAGCAATGGGTTGAATATTGCTGGCCATTACGGATTTATACATGGGTTTGGTAGAATCTTTGGCATATACCGAGTAGGAGATATTGCGCATGAACAGGCGGTTGTTGGGGCCTTTTTCAAAACGGATCACATTTTCATTGATCTCGTCGCCGGCATAACCAAAGAAGCCAGAACGGGTATTGGTAGGGGCTTTGGAGATGCGGTTCACCACCAGTACGTCCCTGCCCAATAGGGAATCGCCCATTTCAAAGTACCATTTGTCTTCTATTTTATGTACGGTAAAAAGACCTTTGCGGGTTATTGCTTTGTCGGTTATAATTTCTTTGTAGGGCTTGGGACCGGTTTGCGGAGGGCGGGGAGCTAAAGGAGTTGGGTGTTTAGCAGTATCTGCAGGTGTAGCCGGAGTACTGGATTTTTTTTGTGCATAGGTCAATGCACTACAAAAGGCCAGTAATACCAGCAGGGAAAATCTCTTTTTCATCAGTGATAGTAATTGTTTTTTAGAGCCAGTTGAACAGGGTACAACGTTTCATAAAGGTGCGATACATGAAAACTGTATTATCCTATTCTTCTGAATGATAAGATCATTAAAAAAAATTTAATGGATGAAGGTAGGAAAAACAGTATGTGTGAAGATGGAGGCCGCTTACCGCTGGTCAAAAAAATGTAATATAGCGTTCTTATAGACAAAGGCAGGTGGATGGCATAGGGGTTTAATAGTTTTTAAATGTCTATATGATAACGACCCGATCGGGGAGCATTGATTAACAGGCTTGTTTTGTTTCTAATTATGACATATATTGTTGCCGTTCTATTCAATCAAATCGCCTGTTTTTTAGGCGATCAGTTAAGAAATTTCTTAACTTGTGAACCTTATCAAAATTTTTCTTGATCAAATTGATCAAGTGAAAAGACTTTTTCCTTAGAATTGTGAGCCCATTTAGAATCTACTGATAGCTTAAAATTTATAAAACACTAAAAAACACAATCATGGCTGAAACAAGACCCGTTGCGACTGCAACCGCAGCGAAGAGTAGTACATCTGTTCAACCTAAGAAGAAATCCAATGCCATCTCATGGTTAGCCCCCGTTATTTGTATTGTTGCCGGTTATATTATCTGGCGTTTTCTCCTCGGAGATCCAAGCAATTTTACTAATCCCGATCCTTCTGGCGGTTTTTGGCCTAAACATAAAGGACCTAAAAGTGGTTTGGTGAGAATGTATGATGGTGGTATTATCGTGCCTATTTTGATCGCAACCTTCTTAACAGTTATTACTTTCGTTATCGAGCGTTTGTTGACTATCACCAAAGCTACTGGTGCTGGTAACATTGCTGAATTTATTCGTAAAGTACAATATCACCTGGCTAACAAAAATGTTGACCAGGCTATTTCTGAGTGCGATCGTCAAAAAGGCAGTGTTGGTAATGTAATGAAAGCCGGTCTGCGCAAGTACAAAGAAATGATCTCTAATACTGAGCTGGATACTGAGCAAAAAGTATTAGCTATTCAAAAAGAAGTGGAAGAAGCTACAGCACTGGAACTGCCTATGCTGGAGAAAAACCTGGTGTTCCTGTCAACAATTGCCTCAGTGGCTACCCTGTTGGGTCTGTTGGGAACTGTATTAGGTATGATCGGTTCGTTCGCCGCCCTGGCTTCTGAAGGTGGTGGTGGTGCAGCTGCAGAGCTGTCAAGAGGTATCTCTGAAGCGTTGTATAATACCGCATTAGGTATCGGTACTTCAGCTATCTCTATCATTATGTATAACATCTTTACTACAAAGATCGACGTTATTACTTATGGTATCGATGAGTCTGGTTTCACACTGACCCAAAGCTTTGCATCTCTGTACAAATAAGCTGATCCCCAATTTGGGGAATTTGCTTTTTTTGAAAATTACAGTGGATGTAATATGGAAATTGGAGCAATGTGAATCTTATACCAGAATCAGAAATTTTTAAATTATGCCAAAAGTAAAAGTGCCGCGCAAGAGTACCTCTGTTGATATGACAGCGATGTGTGATGTGGCATTCCTGTTACTTTCTTTCTTCATCCTGACCACCAAATTCAAATCTGATGATGGTTTGGGCGTAGTAACTCCTAACTCTGTGAGTACCAAGCCTGCATCAGATAAGAACGTGGTAATGGTAACCATGGACAAAGAAGGAAAGGCCTATTTTTCTGTGGGCGATAATAACACTGCTGAAAAGCAGGATATCATTGATATGATAGACCAGGGTAAAAACCTGGGTTTAACCGCCAAGGAAAAAGCTGCATTTGCAAGAAGCGGTTCATATGTAGGGGTTCCTTTTTCAATGTTGAAGTCGTTCCTGGATCTGAGTGCCGATCAGGTTAAAAACTTTAAATCTCCTGGCATTCCGCTCGATACGGCTAACAACGAACTGTCTGTATGGATGAACGCTGCTACCCGCGCCTTTTCAGGGAATACAATGACCCTGTTGGTGAAAGGGGATAACAATGCGAAATATCCTACATTCCATGGGGTGATCGATGCATTTAAGAAAAATGAAATATTTAAATTCTCGATGGTAACCAACCCCGAGGGTGTTCCTGAAGGTACCGCACTGGCAGCTAAAAGAGCCACCGGCGCTAAAGAGGAATAATAAAAGCGAATTAAATTCTTAACAACAAAAAAAGTGCGACATGGCAGAAATGGATACCTCCTCGGGTGGGGGACATAAAAAAGGACCAGGCGTAAAGAAAGGGAAGAAACTTTCTACACGCGTTGACCTTACGCCAATGGTGGATTTGGGATTCCTGTTGATTACCTTCTTCATTTTCACCACTACCATGAGCCAACCCACTGCAATGAAACTTTTCCTGCCTAAAGACACGGAAAAGCCCGAAGAGCAGAATAAGGTAAAAGCGTCTGGCGCTTTAACCATTATGCTGGGTAAAGGTGATGGAGTGTATTATTATGAAGGGGAATTAGCACCAGATGGTTCCAACTTCAAAGCAAGCAACTTTAAAGATATCCGTAAAGAGATCATTGATAAAAAGAAATCAACTAATCCGCAGGATTTTGTAGTGGTTATTAAACCAGGCCCCGAGGCTACCTACAAAAACACCGTAGATATTCTTGATGAAATGACTATTAATGATGTTAAACGCTATGCGATGGTTGACATTTTTGATACTGAAATTCAGTTGATGAAAGCCACCGAAGCAAGCCAGGGTATTAAATAATAGTTGCTTTATGGAAATTTGCATTCAATGCATCTAATTAAAAAGATTCTTTAATCATGGAAGTCAATAAAATATTAAGCGCTGATGTTCTTGACATCATCTTCGAGGGCCGGAATAAGGAATACGGTGCTTATGATCTGCGCAAAACATATAATAAGCGGTTGATCACATCGCTTCTTATAGTTGGTGCTCTTTGTCTTCTGCTGTTTATCGGGTACCTGGCATCCGCTTTACTGGCAAACAAAGAGGACAACAAAAAAGTGGACGTGCAGGACGTGAAGCTCGAAGAGATAAAACAAGAGGAGAAAAAAGAGGAGCCGCCACCGCCGCCCCCACCAAAACCACCAGATCCGCCAAAAGTGGAAATGGCAAAATTCACACCTCCTAAGATCGTGAAAGATGAAGAGGTAAAAGAAGAGGAGAAACCACCAGAAGTAGAAAAACTGGAAGATACCAAGATTGGTACCATGAACCAGGAAGGTCAGAAAGACGAAGGTATTGTGGCCCCTCCAGTTGATGATGGTGGAAAAGGAGTGGTGGAAGCACCCAAAAAAGACGATGAGGACTGGGATAAAACTTTTACCAAGGTAGAAATTGAGTCGGAGTACCCCGGTGGAGCCGCTGCCTGGCAGCGCTACCTGAACAGGAACCTCCGCTATCCCCAGGAAGCTATCGATAACGAAGTACAAGGTGCTGTAGTTGTACAGTTCATTGTGGACAAAGAAGGTAATGTGAGTGATGTTGAAGCCATCAGCGGACCGCAGGAATTGCGTGCAGAAGCTGTTCGGGTTATCAAGAAGAGTGGTAAATGGACACCAGCTGTACAAAACGGTCGCCAGGTTAAATCGTACAAGAAGCAACCGATCGTGTTCCGTCTCGAATCAGAAGGGTAACATACCGTAGATCTATAAAGAGATTAAATCCTCTCCAGTTACTGGGGAGGATTTTTTGTTTTAGTTAATTTGATAATTGGATAATGAGATAATTTGATAATGGAATACAGTTCCTGATCAATGGCAGCTAATAATTAATTGCAGGCATAGTACTCGCCCCCATCGCCCACATAAGAAGTTTGTATTTGTTTTCAATTATCTCATTAGCTAATTATCACATTATCTCATTATCCAATTATCACATTTGCTTTTACGTTGTGGAAATAATTAGGCTATGCATCTAAGTAATAAAGTATAGCCATGGAAAGTTCAACCATTCTAACCGCAGACGTTCTCGATATTATATTCGAGGGGCGCAACAAAGAGTATGGCGCTTATGATCTGCGACGCACCTATGGCCGGCGTTTAACGCTATCCATAACTGTTATGTTGTCGGTGTCGCTCTTGCTGGGCATCGGTTTTGCCTTTGCCGGCGAAAAGAAACAAAAGGTAACAGAGGTAATAGTACCGCCAGATGTGGTGCTGAAAAAAATGCCGGATGAACCTGTTGAGCCGCCCCCACCGCCGCCGCCCAAACAACCAGACCCGCCAAAGGTGCAAATGACCCAGTTTACGCCGCCCAGAATTACCCGCGATGAAGATGTAAAAGAAGATGAAAAGCCACCGGAAGTGGATAAGCTTGAAGACACCAAGATCGCTACATTTAACCAGGAAGGAGTGAAAGATAATGACATCGTAGCCCCGCCTGCAGACGATCACGGTAGAGATGTGGTGGTAGCCCCAACGAAAGATGAAGAAGACTGGAACAAAGTATTTACCAAGGTGGAAATGGAATCGGAGTACCCGGGTGGTATGGCCGCCTGGGCACGTTTCCTGAACAAAAATCTTCGCTTTTCACAGGAAGCGCTTGACAATGGAATACAGGGTAAGGTGATCGTGCAGTTCATTGTTGACAAGGATGGTAATGTAAGTGATGTAGAGGCCATCAGCGGACCTATGGAGCATCGCGCCGAAGCAGTGCGTGTAATTAAGAAAAGTGGTAAATGGACACCGGCTATACAAAATGGCCACCAGGTTAAGTCATGGAAAAAACAACCGATCGAATTCCGTCTTGAAACGGAAGGGTAAGATTCCAAATGGGCAATGAAAGTCCTCTCCATACCGGAGGGGATTTTTTGTTTCATAGGAGGAATTAGCTAAGGCGATAATTTGATAATTCGATAATGTGATAATGGAATACAATTGCTGAGTAATTGCAGCTAATAATTGCAAGAATAGTATAAGAGTTTGTATTTGTTTTCAATTATCACATTATCGCATTGGCTAATTATCACATTTACAAAGTATGGAAATAGTTAGGGTATGCATCTTAGTAATAAATGATAGCCATGGAAAGTTCAACCATTCTAACAGCAGATGTGCTCGATATTTTATTCGAAGGACGCAATAAGGATTATGGCGCTTATGATCTGCGACGTAATTATCGTAAACGATTAACAGTATCCATTACTGTTATGTTATCGATGAGCTGCATGTTGTTTATCGGTTTTGCCTTTGCCGGTAAAAAAACAACGATCGATCCGGTGTTCGTAACAAAAGACCTTGAGCTGACTGCTGTAACTCAAACCCAGCAACCAGTGAAACTACCGCCACCTGTAAAGCCACCAGCTGCACCTGCACGAATAAAAATGATAGCAGATGTTACCCCCAGGATTGTACCCGATAACCAGGTTAAGCCAGAAGAAATGCTACCGGTTAATAATGACCTGGAAAACGTAAAGATTGGAAATGTGAACGTACCAGATGGTTTACCCGATGATGGAACGGTTACTGGCCCTGTGGGTGATGGGGTGGTAAAAGGAGTTATTGAACAACCTCAAAAAGCTGATGAAGATGATGACCGAATAGTGCGCAAGGTAGAGATCGAATCGGAGTATCCCGGAGGTTTTGGTGCCTGGCATCGTTTCCTTACCCGTAACCTGCATTACGCAGAAGAATGGATAGAAAAGGGTATACAGGGAATGGTAGTAGTGCAGTTTATTGTTGACAAAGAAGGAAATGTAAGCGATGTGCAAGCCCTAAGCGGTCCGGAAGAATTACGAGCTGAAGCAGTACGCGTAATTAAGAAAAGTGGCAAATGGACACCGGCCATTCAAAACGGTCATCCGGTGAGATCGTATAAAAAACAACCCATTGGGTTTAGTCTTGGTGAGGAATAAGGTAGTCTGTTTTTCGCTTCGCTCTATAAGGCGGGTCCCAGGTGGGGGCCCGTCCTCTTTTAAGGCAGCAAACAGTGGGCGGCAGGCAGTGGTTTTCTTAATGAAGGACCTCTGGAATATCCTACTGCCTGCTGCCCGCTGCCCATTGTCTTTTAATCGTATTTTTGCCCTCGTTTAAAAACTATATATGCACGGAAAAGCAATCGGCTGGGATGATACTATTGTAGCACTGGCAACCGCCCAGGGAATAGGGGCTATTGGCGTTATACGGTTAAGCGGGCGGCAGTCAATTGACATTGTGAACCGGTTGTTCCCCTCCAAAGACCTTACCCAGGCGCCCTCACATACCCTGCATGTAGGCTATTTAAAAGAGAATGGAAAGGTGCTTGACGAAGTGGTGATCTCGCTGTTTAAAGGCCCTAAATCGTATACAGGCGAAGATGTGATAGAGATCTCGGGCCACGGCTCTCCCTACGTTTTACAGCAGATAATACAGGCTTGCGTAAACCAGGGCGCCCGGCTGGCCAAACCTGGTGAATATACCCAACGCGCCTTTTTAAATGGCAAGCTCGACCTGGCTCAGGCAGAAGCCGTGGCCGACCTCATTGCCAGCAATACCGAAGCTTCCAGGAAAACAGCCCTGCACAACATCCGCGGCGGCTTTTCAGAACGGTTGAGCAGCCTGCGGGAGCGGTTGATCAAATTCTCGGCCCTCATAGAACTGGAGCTCGACTTTTCGCAGGAAGATGTGGAGTTTGCCGATCGTACCCAGCTGTATGAGTTGTTGACCGAAGTACAGCAAACCACCCAACAGCTGGCTTCCTCCTTTCAATTGGGCAATGTGATCAAGAATGGGGTGAGTGTGGCCATCATTGGTAAACCCAATGCCGGCAAATCGACCCTGTTGAATGCCCTGCTCAATGAGAACAGGGCCATTGTAAGCGATATTGCCGGTACTACCCGCGACACCATTGAAGAAGTGCTGAACATCGATGGCATCCTGTTCCGCCTCATAGACACGGCCGGTATTCGCGAACATACGCATGATGTCATTGAAAGCATTGGTATGGAAAAAGCCCTGGCCAAAATGCAACAGGCTGATGTGGTCATATACCTGTTTGATGTAAATGAAATTACCACGGCAGATCTGCAATCAACCGTACATGAGTTCAACAACAAAAAACTGAAATACGTACTGGTGGGGAATAAAGCGGATGCTTCTTCCGATGCCACCCTGCGTGATAAATTCAACAGCATCACCGGTATCATATTCATTGCTGCCAAAGAAAACCGGCATACCGAAGTACTGAAAGAAAAACTGGTTGACCTGGTACTACAGGGCAAGGTTACTACCGACGACACCATTATAACCAATGCCCGTCACTTTCATGCCTTACAGGAAGTGTTACAATCGCTGATAGACATCCGCAATGGTTTGGATAACAATATTCCCAGTGACCTGATTGCGCTCGACATTCGTCGATGCCTGCACTATTTAGGCGAGATCACCGGGGAGATCACAACAGAAGATCAGCTGGATTATATTTTTAGCAAGTTTTGCATCGGCAAGTAGCTCAGACCCCCCCAATTACTTCTCCCTGAATTCTTTCGGCGTCATTCCGTTCTTTGATTTAAAAACGGTTGAGAAATATGCCGGGGAGGTAAATCCTGTTTTGGAGGCTATCTCTGCAATAGTAAAGGATTCGTTCTTTAAAAGATATTTTGCTTTCTGCAGCCGCGTACTTAAAATGTAATCATTCACATTCATGTTCAATAAAGTCTTCACTTTCTTGTACAACAGCACCCTTGAAATACCCATATTCTTACAAATGCTGTCTATGTTGAAATCTTCGTTCGACAAATTACTTTCTACCAGCGCCGTAAATTCGCTGATGAACTTCCTGTCTGGTTTGCTTATTGTTTGTGTATTTAAAGCAACAGGCATTTCACCGGTATAATGCTCTTTCAGTCGGGCACGGTTGGCGAGCAGGCTTTTTATGGTTTGATCAAGGAACAGGGTGTTGAATGGTTTTGTAACATAGGCATCTGCCCAATTTTTTATACCCTCAATTTGCTGTTCTATCGAAGTTTTGGCGGTTAAAAGCACAACAGGGATATGCGAGGTGCGAAAATCAGTTTTAATAATACGGGTTAGCGCCAGGCCATCTTTACCAGGGATCACCACATCGCAAAGGATCAGGTCAGGAATATGATCGAAAGCCAGCTGTAAAGCCATTTGGCCGTTATCTGCTTCCAGTATGTCATATTGCCTGTTTAATTTTTCTGCCAGAAAGTGTCGCAGGTCTGCATTGTCTTCGATGATTAAAATGGTGTATTCTTTTTTTGTTGGGTGGGTTTCTGCTTCCACCTTTACAGGTTGTTCGGTTGTAAGATCGGCAGTATATATTTTTTCATGTTCGTATAAAATAGTATGGATGGCCTCAGGCGATGAATCCACCATTTCGTCTTTTGCGAGATGTTTATTGCCCAGCGGAAGGTATATCTGGAATGTAGTGCCCTTTAAATTTTCACTTGCTACTGTAATGGATCCTTTATGCAATTCGATAAGGTTTTTCGACAATGCCAGTCCAAGCCCTGAGCCTTTATAGTTCTCATATTCGCCCTGGTAAAAGGCATCGAATGCGTGTTCTACAGCATCTTTCGACATGCCCATTCCATTATCTTCCACTTTTATCACTGCATAGTCACTGTTTTCACTTTTGTTAATATAAATATGTATATACCCATTGTCTTTAGTGAACTTGAAAGCATTTGACAATAAATTGAAAATAACTTTATCAAGTATTGTTACATCCATCCAGATGTTCAATTGTGGTTCTTTCGTTATCAACCTCAAATCAATATTTCTCTTTTGGGCAATGCTTTTATAGGATTGAATAATATCGGAAACAAAACCGATCAAATCGTTTTCAGAGGCCTTCAATTTCATTTTATTCACTTCTATCTTCCTGAAATCCATTAATTGGTTCACCAGCCGCAACAGCCGCATCACATTCTTTCTAATTAATCCAAGGGTTTGACTGATATTGTACTGGGTTTTGCTGCTGGCCATCAATTCTTCCAGTGGTCCAAGTATCAGGGTTAAAGGCGTTCTGAATTCATGAGAGATGTTGGTGAAAAAGTTAACTTTTGCTTCATTGGCAGCTTTTAATTGCAATTGATGTTCAAGGATCTCCTGGTTTTGCAGCTGCAACTTTTTACTGATCTTCCGGTATTGCTGCAGTGAGTAAAATGCCACTCCCCCTAAAAGAAGCGATAAAATAAGCGATGAAACCAGTATATATACAAAAGTGCGTTGGTTGTTATAGATCCTTTCCTGTTCTTCCAATATATTTTCCTGCCGCTCAATTTGTGTTTGCAAACTGGTAGCCTTTGCAACCTGCAATTGCATAATGCGCACGTTGGTTGAATCGATGACCGTAGTCTGGATCAGGTTTTCTTTAGTAAATTTTTCTTTATTAAGGATCTTTACGGCAGTTCTGATAATTTCTTCCCCCCCTGTTGGGTTCAGCATGGTTGCTGTTATTTCCTTGTCAGCAACGAATTTTAAACCGGTGCTCGGCAAACCATCCACTCCAATAATAGCCGGTTTAATGCCCAGCTTGTCTTTAAATACTTGGTAGGCAGCCTGCGCCATCATGTCATTTTGGGCAAATACGAGGTTCACATGGGGGAAACTGGTTGCTATTTTCGACAATTCACTTTTGGCCGTATCTGGTAACCACTCGCCGTTTATTTGCTTCACCTGTAGGGAAGGATAGTTTTTGATAGCATCGGCAAAACCGTTGTGTCGTTCTGTGGCTGGCGACGACTTGGGCAACCCGGTTATTTCAATGATCTTTCCTTTTCCGTTTAGCAGATGTACAGCATACTCGCCGGCTGTTTTGCCGATTGCATAATTATCGCTGCCTATATAAGCAGTGTAATGGGGTGTAGCTACTTTACGGTCAACCACTATTACAGGAATGCCTTTAAGAAAAGCCTGTTCTACCACCGGGGTTAATGGTTCACCTTCGTTGGGGGAAATAATAAACAGATCAATACCTGACTGCAGCAGCTTGTTTGCCTGCATTACCTGTTTTTGACTGTTCCCATCGGCTTGCCGGTAAATGAAATGCAGGTTGGGATGAAAAGCCAGTTCCCGGTGCATTTCCTGCAGCATGGTTTTTCGCCAGTCGTCTGATTCAACGCATTGGGAGAACCCGATAGTATACCCCTGCTTTTGCCTATTGGTACATGCTCCAAGGGATAAAAGCAAAACCAAAGTTCCTAAAACCAGGCGGGTTTTATAAAAGCTACCCCATTGGGTTAATGACAGGTAATTCGTTTTAGGAAGTAACATATATACTGGCTGCAATTCAAGTGAAAAACCAACTGCTATATAAATTTAAGCACTCATTATGGAGTGTATAGATTTTGAGCAACTTATAGGGGGCTATAGTGAAACAATTTCTAAAGAACCCATTACAATTTTGAAAGCGGTGATCAATAATATTTATACTAACCACTGAACAGTAATAGTTTATAAACTAAACGCCTATTTGTATCAATTAGAAATGATTTTAAACAGGTTTAGAATGTCCGCCGCCCCAGGTTAATGTATTTTGCTTGAGATATGAACAAAGAACACTTGCTTGTGAAGAGTGAACCGGGATCATCCTTAGTTTGAAATAATCCGACTCTTTGAATGATTGCATGCCAGGGTTTGTATTTACTTACCCTCTTTTTCAATTTTTTAAGTAAAAATGTATGAAAAATTCACCCCTAATAACAGAAACCAGACGTGTTTATAAGTCGATTGAACAGCAAATTGAAAAGGGTTCAATGGAAACCGACGAAGGAAAATGGATAGAGAGGGCCTTCGGCCTGGCAATGAAAACCTGGCTCGATATAGAGGTCATGGTCAGTAATTACCGGTTTTTGGATCAGGAAGAAGAAATATATTTTTATAAAAACCTGAAGCCCCAGTTTATCGGATTGATCGAATATTTTACTCTTTTATACAAATCTGTCATATTTCAGCCGGATGATTCCATGAAAACAGCGGCTTACTGGAAACACGAATTGAATAACTGCAGGGAGTTGGTTTCCATATATAACACAAACTGCCTGTTTTATGAGCAAAAGCTGTCTGGTACAAATATATATTACCTCGAACAAAACAATCAGCAACCCCTTCTTTTTGGTCTCAATGTTAGCCGGATCAATTTTACCGATGCCTCTTACAGCTATTTGCGCGGCAGGTTGATCGCTATGAAAAGATATGAAAAGTACATACTGGCGAAATTGTATGAAAACACAGTTTTAATGGAAAACCAACTGTTTTTTGACTGCCAGTCCTGTGCTAATTGATTAACAAATCATTGAGTCCGTACCCATTTATAAATTACTGCAATGGCCGGCCAATGGTCATCTCATTTACAGTTGAGCAATCGTTCTACTTTGGCATCAGCTGAACCCAGCGACTCTGCCTTTTTAAAGTCTGTACAGGCGGCTTCCTTTTTCCCAAGCTTTAAATAAACTTTTCCTCTTGACAAATAAGCTGCCACGTACTTCCTGTTAAACTGTATCGCTTTCGTCAAATAATCAATTGCGCCGGCGGCATCGTTTTCCGCCAATAGTAATGCATAATTATGATAGGCAATGGCATAGGTAGGGTCAACTTTAATGGCCTGTTGATAATCGCTCATGGCGCCCGCTACATCATTTAAATAGGTTTTTGCCACCGCCCGTGCTACTAAGGCATCCCGGAATTTTGGCCGTAAGCTGATCGCTTTGGAATAGTCAATGACAGCGGCAGCGAAATCGTTGAGTTGCCTTTTAGCTAGCCCTCTGTTGTGGTAAAGGCTGGCAGAGTCTGGCAGCAGGGCAATAGCCTGGGTAAGCGTGGCAATGGCTGCATAAAACATTCCGCTGGCATATTCCTTTTGTGATTTAATAATATATGGTTGTGCCATTACAAAAGGCTGCTTTTGGTACGCGGCGCACTGAGGCTTTAAGATATAATCATAACCATCTTCCGCACCGCCTTTTAAAGCGGCAAAAGCGCATTTACAGGCAGATGCATAATCATGCAGTGAATCGTATATATAGGTTTTATGAATGTTATAGATCCTTGCAGAATCCGGATACAATTTTATGCATTGGTTTAGGGTGGAAAGCGCGCCCATGAGATCGCCTATCGTATATTGAACCTCAAATTTACGATCCAGCAAATACTTATTGTCTGGCTCAAGCTGTAATCCTTTGCGTAAATATTCAAGAGAAGCTTTATAATCTTTTTTATTTGCTACAGAAGCTGCACATTCCCTGTATGCGATGAGTTTGGTTGAGTCGAGGGAGATGGCATTTGTATAATTTGCTATGGCCTTGTCGTAGTTGCCCAGGTTATCATACGCGTCTCCTCTTTGAATATAAGCATCATAATAATCAGGCTTCAGTGCAATAGCATGATCGCAATCTGAAATAATTCCTGCGTCGTCATGAATATCAAAGCGGGCCAGGGCTCTTTCATTATAAGACTTTGCGTTATTGGTATCAATAGCAATGGCCAGTGTGCAATCATCAATAGCGCCAAGATCGTCGCCTGAATCGTCTTTTAATCTGGCTCTTAACAGCAGGCCATCAATGTTTTTGTTATCCACGCCAAGAAGCTTATTGCATTCGGTAAGGGCCTGATCATAGTCTCCTAACGATTTATACGTATCTGCTTTGTTGTAATAAGCGTTCACATAATCTGGCTTAAGGGCAAGTACCTGGTCAAGCACAGCGATCGCTTCTGTATACCGTTGCAGATAACTTAAGGCACCGGCTTTATTTAGGTATGCTTTGTAAATAGTTTTGTCCCTTGCGATGGCAGAGTCAAGCGTAAGGATCGCTTTCAAATATTCTTTTCTTTCCAACAGAGAATACCCTAATAGTTCATAAGGATGGCCCGAAGCCGGTTGAAGTTTCAAGGCCGTGCGGGCATCTTTATCCCCCGTTGCATACTTCCCGCGGGCATAAAAAACGCCAGCCCTGTTTATAAAGCCTTCCATTTTGGTGGGATCAATTTTAATGGCCTTATCAAGATAAAGAAGCGCAGAGTCAAGTTGCCCGGTTTCTCATAATGCGATACCCATTTCCAGGTGGCAAAAGTAATTTTCGGGATGTTGTTGAAGGGCCTTTGCATACAGGGTAATAGCTGCGGAATTATTGCCTTTTTGATGCTGTTGTATGCCCTCATCCAGCGGTTGAATACCTGTGGACTGAGCATAACAACAGGTTGGTAAAAACAGTAAAAGGCATTTGGCAAAAAGATCGAGAAGGGATACGCGAAAACCAGGTTGGCGGGTCATGGGGGATTTATTAGTGCATATAAAAATAAAAAAAATCTTATTTTGATTACTTATTTATTTATTAATAATCCGTCCTCCGCTGACCATGGGCGGTATCATTAGTTTTAATTTTGTACCGCTCAGCATAAAATTGAAATGCATATGAAAGTCTCCTTCACACAAGTCGACACCGCCTGCATGATTATTAACATCAACGGATTTGTCATTGTTACCGATCCTGCCTTCGACAAGGAAGGCACTGTATATGAAGGCCCCCGTACCCTGTATAAAACGGGTTCGCCAAAATTGCAGCCGCAGGATATTGGTCCGGTAGACCTGGTGTTGCTTAGCCACGACCAGCATAAAGACAACCTCGATAACGCCGGCCGTGAATTTATTAAAACAGTAAAGCAGGTTATTTCTACACCAGGCGCTGTTGAACGGCTGGCACAGGATAACGTAACAGGACTGAATGAATGGGATAGCGTGAGCATAGCAACCGATAAAGTGCCTGGTCTTCGTATTACAGCAACACCCTGCCAGCATGCGCCTACCCATGAGCAAACAAAGATCTCCGGTCATGTAATTGGATTTATGATCGGGTGGGAGGGGCAGCAAAAGGGTGCACTGTATATCTCCGGTGATACCGTATATTTTGATGGCATTGAAGAGATCGCACAACGGTTTAGCGTGCATACGGCGGTATTGCATGTGGGCAAGGCCGGTTTCCCGCAAATCAATTATATGCCGGTGACCTTTACTACTGAAATGGCAATTCAAACGGTACGGCTAATGAACGTAGAAAAGTTTATCCCTACCCACTTGCAGGGTTGGAAACATTTCAACGAACAACCTGAATACTTATATGACCAGGTGATTCATTCCGACATAAAAGAAAAACTGGTGTGGTTGCAACCGGGCATGCCAACAGTCATTGACATTTAACCAAAGGGTACACTTATAGCTGAAAAAGATTTTTATGCCAATGCTGTCTCCATTATTGAGCAGCATTTTTTTTACCTTTTGCAGATGCCCTGTAACCTGATACAGATTGATAGCAATTGTATTGTAAACATTAATTTTTTTGTGCAGAGAAGTGTAAGCGATAACACTTATTACGGGTTATAATAAATCGACTACATCGTTACCATTTTAACTATTGAAATTCCCTATTAAAATAAAAAGGTTGTTGTTTTGCATTGTCGTACTCAATGATCGCTATTTGATATATGTCTAATTCTTTAAAAACTTTTGTATTCAAATATTTCAGGCATCATGTTTGCGCTTGAAACGCTCAAATACTCTTTTTGAAAACGTAAATATCCTTATGATGAACTCGATCAGGAAATTCCTCAAAGATGTTATCAACATCTTCCCAGCTGTACCAGAAACAGGAAAACTAATAATCCGTGCTATCGCTGCAACAGGCGGGCTGACATTCAGCTTCGCGCAATCAGGAAAAATCTCAACTAATCAGTTAGGAAGAAGAGCAGCAATTGCCAGACGAGGCGACATGGTTTCAATAACTGTTCTTCATGATTCACAGCAGATCATTTGAATGATTTAATGGTTACTTACACGCATCGGGTGAGATGAGTGTTGAGTGGATTATTATGTCAGTCGAATAAGATTTGGTAAACAGTGATTCCCGTAATAACAGGTCTGGGTACATCTATCCGGCACTGTACAGGTATGCTGTTGTGTGAATAACATGAAGACATGTTTGAAGAGGAATTTCTATGGATGTACATGAGCACGGCGTTAATTCAATTGTTCCGGATTTTTTTTCAGTAAGGTTCCAATCCGTTTTCCATCACCTTGTGTAAGCTCCTTATCTAGAACCTTGGCTATGTTTCGCTTATTGGTTTGTACTCTATGAAATGTAGGCCTTGGCTTTCCGGGTCACCGGAAATGAGACGGACAGAACAAAGGAATTGTATCTGTCTTTAGAAATGATAAGAGAGGAATCAACTGTTACATGCCGAAGTATTTGGCGTGGCAGGCAAGTTACGTATCACAGGTAAAAAAAAAAGCACCTGTAATGCGAAGGGGGAGTTCTATGCGTAAGCAAGACGTTACCGACAATTGAAAACTTTTTTTAAATCTAGAAATTAATAACCTAAAATGAAAACTTTGATGCACAAAAGAGGCAATTTGTTACGTGGAAATCAGCGTGTGCTGACCGTTTCCCTTTTACTGGCTACATTGGCTGCTTGTCAGAAGAATGTTGAACCAAAAGTAGATGCTGCTGCGAGA
>Ga0209646_1000518_pt1 | contig 17264 bp, 11 predicted proteins | sample AraplaL_Col_mTSA_FD_184259 | JGI IMG/M metagenome (GOLD analysis project Ga0209646, IMG submission 184259) | Arabidopsis root microbial communities from the University of North Carolina, USA - plate scrape CL_Col_mTSA (SPAdes) (version 2) | ecosystem: Host-associated > Plants > Roots >...
CATCATGCTGGGCCTGGGCGAGACGCGCGAGCAGGTGATCGAGACGATGCGCGACCTGCGCGCGCACGACGTCGAGATGATCACCATCGGCCAGTACCTGCAGCCCACGCCGCACCATCACCCGGTGGTGCGCTACTGGACGCCCGAAGAATTCGACGACCTGCGCAGGGAGGGCGAGGCGATGGGTTTCCATCACGTCGCCTCCGGCCCGCTGGTGCGTTCCTCCTACCACGCCGACCTGCAGGCCCATGCGGCCGGCGTCGCCTAACTCCCGAGAGTCGCCATCCCCATGACCTTCCGTCCCGCGTTGGCCCTGCTGCTGGCCTTGACCGTCACCTGCACCTACGCGCAGTCGGCCGCCGACCTCGGCGCCGGCGGCAACCGCAAGGCGGCCGTGTGGCCGCTCAAGCCCACCGCCACCCAGGCGCAGGCGGCGCAGCTGTCGGCGCGCTTCCTCACCCGCTTCCATTACGACGCGCAGCCGCTCGACGACGCGATGTCGGCGAAGATCTACAAGGACTACTTCAAGCTGCTCGACAGCGACAAGGTGTTCTTCACCCAGCAGGACATGGACGGGTTCGCGCCGCTGAAGACCAAGCTGGACGACGCGATCTGGAACCAGGACCTCAGCGCGCCGTTCGACATCTACAACAAGTTCCTGGAACGCGCGGTGCAGCGCATGACCTACGCGCGCAGCCTGCTCAAGGACGGCTTCAGCTTCGACGGCGACGAGAGCTACGACTACGACCGCAAGAACGCCAGCTGGGCGAAGGACGACGCGGCGCTGAACGAGCTGTGGCGCAAGCGCACCATGAACGACTGGCTGCGGCTCAAGCTCGCGGGCAAGAGCGACGACGAGATCCGCAAGACGCTGACCAAGCGCTACACCAACTACATCGAGCGGCTGAAGCAGCTGGACGGCGAGGACGCGTTCCAGACCTTCATGACCGCGTATGCCGAGACCACCGACCCGCATACCGACTACCTCAGCCCGCGCCAGGCGGAGAACTTCGCGATCCAGATGAGGCTCTCGCTGGAGGGCATCGGCGCCCAGCTGCAGGCGCGCGACGACTACACCATGATCTTCTCGCTGGTGCCGGGCGGTCCGGCGGAGAAGTCCGGCAAGCTCAAGCCCGGCGACCGCATCGTCGGCGTGGGCCAGGGCGACAGCGGCCCGGTCACCGACGTGATCGGCTGGCGGCTCGACGACGTGGTCAACTTGATCCGCGGCAAGAAGGACACCACCGTGCGGCTGGAGATCCTGCCCGCCGACGCCGGTCCGGACGGCAAGCACGAGCTGATCAGCCTGGTGCGCAAGAAGGTCAACATCGAGGAAAGCGCGGCGAAGAAGAAGATCATCGACGTCAAGGACGGCGACGTCGTGCGCAAGATCGGCGTGATCGACCTGCCGAGCTTCTACTCCGACTTCGGCGCACGCAGCGAAGGCGACAAGGATTACCGCAGCGCCACCCGCGACGTGGCCAAGCTGCTGGTCGAGCTGAAGGCGGCCGGCGTGCAGGGCGTGATCGTGGACCTGCGCAACAACGGCGGCGGCTCGCTGGCCGAGGCCGACTCGATGACCGGCCTGTTCACCGGCAAGGGCCCGGTGGTGCAGGTGCGCGACGCGCGTGGCCAGGTCGACGTGCAGGGTGCGGACAATGCCGATCCGGTGTGGAACGGCCCGCTGGCGGTGCTGGTGAACCGCGGCACCGCCTCGGCCTCCGAAATCTTCTCCGCGGCGATCCAGGACTACGGTCGCGGCCTGATCATCGGCACGCCCACCTTCGGCAAGGGCACCGTGCAGACCCTGATCGACCTCGACCGCTTCAGCCAGAACGCCGACGGCAAGCCGCAGTACGGCGAGCTGAAGATGACCGTGCAGGAGTTCTTCCGCATCAACGGCGGCTCCACCCAGATCAAGGGCGTGACGCCGGACTTCGCGTTCCCGCAGAACGGCGACGCCAAGGACTTCGGCGAATCCACCTACGACAACGCGCTGCCGTGGACGCACATCGCGCCCGCCGACTACAAGCCCGAAGGCAACGTGAAGGTCTACCTGCCGCAGCTGGAAAGCCTGCACGCCGCCCGCGTGGTGAAGTCGCCCGCGTGGAAGCTGATGCTGGACGAGCTGGCGCAGTACAAGACGATGCGCGCCCGCACCACGGTGTCGCTGAACTTCGCCAAGCGCGAGGCGGAGCGCAAGCAGCTGGACGCGACCCAGGCCAGCTTCCGCGCGCGCCAGAAGACCATCGACGGCAGCGACGCCTACCTCAAGGACCAGGACAGCGCGCTCGACGACGGCCTCGACCCCGGCGAGCGCAGCCTGAAGAGCGAACTGCAGCAGGAGAAGGACGCCAAGCAGGCGCCCGACGCCCAGCTGCGCGAGGCTGCGCACATCGTGGCCGACGAAGTCGGCCTGCTGAAGACCGATCCCAAGCTGGGCGCCGTCATCCTGCCGCCCGGCAGCAACTACCTCGCCACCGTGCTGGCCGGCGCCGACAAGCCCGCCGCCGCGGCCTCCACCGCCGCGACGCACTGAGCGATCGCGCACGATACTGACGACCAGGGGCGCTTCGGCGCCCCTGGTCGTTTTCATGGCACGGCGGTTCGGAACGGCTTTGCGTGCTCTCGGGGATCTCGAATAACCGTTTTTTGCTCGTCATCCCGGCTTGACCAGCCCTTCGGCTGTTGAAAAGCGCCTCGCCGGAATGACGCAAGTTGAGAGGTTATTCGAGGTTCCCTCTTGCGAAAGTCGAGGCTTGACGTCGCGACGGCGGAGCGCGAGCGTGTAGCCATTCGCGGTTTCGCCGGTTGCCGGGAGCATTGCCATGGATCCGCTGTCGAACGTCGCGCTGGCCGGCGGCCTGGCCTGGGCCAGCGGTTTCCGCCTGTACGCCACGGTGTTCGTGGCCGGCCTGCTGGGACGGCTGGGCTGGGTGCACCTGCCGCCCGGGTTGGCGATGCTCACGGACACCTGGGTGCTGGTGGTGTCCGGCGTGCTGGCGTTGGGCGAGTTCCTCGCCGACAAGATTCCCGCGTTCGACAGCGTGTGGGACGCGCTGCACACCTTCGTCCGCATCCCGGTGGGCATGCTGCTGGCGTGGGGCGTGTTCCGGGAGTCGGGCGCGGGCACGCAGGTGGCGGCGGCGCTGCTCGGCGGTGCGCTCACCGCGGGTACGCATCTGGCGAAGAGCGGCGGTCGCGCGCTGATCAACACCTCGCCCGAACCCGTGAGCAACTGGACCGCCAGCGTGGGCGAGGATCTCACCTGGGTGGGTGGCCTCTACCTGATGTGGCACCACCCGCTGGCCATGCTGGTGCTGCTGGCGCTGTTCGTGCTGCTGTTGTGCTGGCTGTTGCCGAAGCTGGTGCGCGGCCTGCGCGCGCTGCGGCAGCGGCTGCGCCGGATCGGCGGTTTCCTCTCCGGCGCAGGTTGACGGGGCTTACGGCTTCGCCGCCTTGCGCTGTGCGCGCTGCTGCTTCATCCACTGCTGGAATGCGGTGATGCGCGGTTCGTCGCGCAGCAGCACCGAGTGCGGGTCGATCGTCACCAGCGCGTCGGCCGGCACGGCGAGGCTGCCGTGGCCGCCTTCCATCGACACGGTGTGCACGGTGCCGTCCACCTGCACCTCCACCGGCATCGGGAACGGCAGGTTGCCCGGCACCTGCCAGGCGAGGTCCAGCGTGTTGCCGTGGCGCTGCGCGTCGAGCCTGGGCAGCGCGGCCTGGTAGAGGTAGACCTTGAAGAACCAGTCGTAGTCCTTGCCGGTCACCCGGTCCACGATGCGCATGTAGTCGGCGCTGGTGCGGTATTGCGGCGTGAAGTTGCCGGGCTTCGGGTCGGGGCGGCCGTAGACCAGTTCGCGGATGGATGCGTAGAACGCCTGGTCGCCGATCAGGTGATGCAGCGTCTGCAGCATCAGCGCGCCCTTGTTGTAGATGTCCTGGCCGGGGCCGCCGCGCGATTCGTCGTAGACGGCCTCCTCGGTGCGCGGCTGGCCGGACACCACCGGGTGCCTGTTCGCTATCATCAGGCGCAGCCGGTGCAGCCAGGCGTAGTAGTCGGCATCGCCGTCGAGCCAGCGCGCGTACAGCGGCTGCATCAGGGTGGCGAAACCCTCGTGCAGCCACATGTCGTCCCAGTTCGCGTTGGTCATCTGGTTGCCGAACCACTCGTGCGCGAACTCGTGCTGCAGCAGCCAGTCGAAACCGCTGCCGTCCTGCGCGTAGTGGTTGCCGTAGGCATTGATGGTCTGGTGTTCCATGCCCTTGTACGGAGTTTCCACCACGCCCATCTTCTCGTCGCCCCAGGGGTAGGGGCCGATCTTCGCCTCGAAGAAATCCAGCAGCTGCGGGAACTCGGCGAACAGCGCTTTCGCCTGCGCCTCCTCGCCGGGCAGGTACCAGTAGTGGAGCGGGATCGTGTTGCCAAAGCGGCTGTGGTACTCGCCCTTCAGCTCCTGGTACGGCCCCACGTTGATCGAGATGGCGTAGGTGGTGGGGTGCTTGGCGCGCCAGTGGTACGTGCGCGTGTCGCCCTGCTCGGTCACGCCGACCAGCACGCCGTTGCCGGGCGCCACCAGCGGCTTGGGCACGGTGACGTAGAGGTCGACCAGATCCGGCTTGCCGTCGGGCTGGTCGATGCACGGCCAGAACAGGTCGCAGCCTTCGCCTTCCACCGCGCTGCCCACCCAGGGCTGGCCGTCCTTGGTGTGGCTCCACACGAAGCCGCCGTCCCACGGCGCGTTCTTCGCCACGTGCGGCTTGCCGCCGTAGGCGATGGTGGCGACGACCTTGTTGCCCTTGCTGATGGCGTGCGGCAACGGGATGCGCAGGCGGCCTTCCGGGTTGCTCCAGGCACTTTTGGCAAGCGCCTTGCCATCGATGCTGATCGCGCTCACCGGCAGGTTGCGGTCCAGGTCCACCAGCAGCACGTCGGTGGACGCCAGTGCGCTGAACGTGAGCGTGGCGCTGGCCTCGATGCTCTGCGTGGCGGGCTTCACCGCGATGTGCAGTTCGGCGTGGTCGAAGTGCACGCGCTTCTGCTCGGCCGGCATCGGCGTGCCGGAGTCCTTGGTCAGCGCGGTGAGCGGCGACTGGCTGGGCGTGGCGGCCTGGGCCAGGGTCGGGCCGGCGATGCCGAGACCGATGGCGAGGCCGAGCGCGAGCAGGGTGGGGCGCATGGGCGATTTCTCTGCGGGGAATCGACTTCACACCATGCCACTTCGGATGGTGCTGCGACATCGCCAAAAGTCATGTGCCTGCATGACGCGTGCAGGCGTATCCCTCTCCCGGAGGGAGAGGGCTTGAAGGTCAGCTCTTGCGGTAGCGCTTTTCGAGCATCGCGAAGACCGCGCGCAGGCCCATCGCCTCGCCGCCGCGCGGTCGGCCGGGGCGGTCGGCGTCGTTCCAGGCGTAGGTGTCCAGGTGCAGCCAGGGCAGGCCGTCGGGCACGAAGCGTTCCAGATACAGCGCGGCGGTGATCGCGCCGGCGTGGCGCGAGGGGCCGGCGTTGGCGAAGTCGGCGAGGTAGGAGTCCAGCATCTTGCGGTAGGGGCGCCACAGCGGCAGCCGCCACAGCGGGTCGTTCACCGTGCGGCCGGCGGCCAGCGCGGTATCGGCCAGCGCGTCGTCGTTGCCGAACAGCGCGGGCAGGTCGGGGCCCAGCGCCACGCGGGCGGCGCCGGTGAGCGTGGCGAAGTCGATCATCAATTCGGGCTGCTGCTCCGCGCCGTAAGCCAAGGCGTCGCACAGCACCAGCCGGCCCTCGGCGTCGGTGTTGTCGATCTCGACCGAATGGCCGGCACGCGTGACCACGACTTCGCCGGGGCGCAGCGCGTTGCCGCTCACCGCGTTCTCCACGGCGGGTACCAGCAGGGTGAGCCGCACCGGCAGCTTGGCCTGCATCACCAGGCCCGCCAGCGCGATCGCGTGCGCGGCGCCGCCCATGTCCTTCTTCATCCAGCGCATGCCGTCGGATGCCTTGAGGTCGAGGCCGCCAGTGTCGAAGCACACGCCCTTGCCCACGATCACCAGCTTCGGATGCTCGGCCTTGCCCCAGACGAGTTCGACCAGCCGCGGCTCGCGATGGCTGGCGCGGCCCACCGCGTGGATGGTGGGGAAGTTCGCCTTCAGCAGCTCCTTGCCGACCCAGTCGCGCACCTTCGCCTTGTGCTGCTTGCCGAGGTGCCGGATCGCCTCGCCCAGCTGTTCGGGGCCCATGTCCTCGGTGGGCGTGTTGACCAGGTCGCGCACCAGCGCGGTGGCCTCGACCAGCGGCTGCACGGTGGCGAGCGTGGTGGCGTCCAGCGCCAGCGCGGCCGGCGCGCGCTTCGCCTTGCGGTAGCGGGTGAACTGGTAGGCGCCCAGGGCCCAGCCCAGCGCAGCCTGCTCGGGATCGAGCGCCACGCCCTCGGCAGCGAGCTGGTAAGCGCCTTCGGGCAGCGTCATCGGCAATGCGGCGAGCGCGGCCAGCGGATCGGCCGCGTCCACGCCCACCAGCACGCGGGCGGGCTTGCCGTGCGCATCGGCGAGCAGGATCGCGCTGCCGGGCCGCGCGTCGAAACCGTTCGTGTCCAGCCAGCGGCGCTGCGCGGCATCCAGCCGCTTGCGCGCGGCGGGCAGGCGGCGGGCGTCGACGGCCTCGATCGTGACGAGGTGGCGGGGGGCGGACGAACGGTCGAGCAGGGCGGACATGGCTTTCCTTCGGCGTGCAGACGTGTCGCGCGGGGCGCGCAAACGCCAATGATGCGCCGATGCACCAACGGGGTCACGCCATGGCGTGGAGTTCCAGCCAGTCGGCGAGTTCGGCCAGGTCGTTGAAGCTGAGCTCCGGCGCTTCGCCCAGCGTGGCGGGCCAGACTTCGCCGTGGCGATTGATCCACGCCGCGCGCAGGCCGGCGCGGCGCGCGCCGATCACGTCCAGCTCGGGATCGTCGCCCGCGTGCAGCACTTCGTCCGGCGCCACGCCGAACTGCGCGACGGCGGCGAGGAAGATGCGCGGATCGGGCTTGGCCGCGCCCACGTCGCGCGAGGCCACATGGTGGGCGAAGTGGGCCTGCACGCCGGTGCGCGCGAGGTCGGCGTTGCCGTTGGTGAGGCTGGCCAGCGGCCAGCGCGCGGCGAGGCGTGCTAGCGCGGGCAGGCTGTCGGGCCAGGGTTCCACCGTGTTGCGCGCGGCGAAGTAGATCTCCCACAGCGTGCCCAGCGGCGCGTCGGCGATGCCGCAGGCGGCGAACGCCTGCTGCTGGGTGAGCCGGCGCTGGGTGGTGAAGTCGTGGGCGAGATCGGGGCGTTCCGCCGCCACCTGCGCACGCAGCTCGCGCATGGCCGGGATCGGCCAGGCGCGAGCCACCTCGGGCCAGTGCGCGCGCAGGTAGTCGTCCACCGCCCGGTCCGCCTGCTCCAAGGCCGGCAGCACCGGCCACAAGGTGTCGTCCAGGTCGAGCGTGACGGCGCGGATCGGCAAGGCGTCAGTCGCTGCTGAGCTGCAGCACCTGGCCCAGCCTGATGTTGTCGTTCTTCAAGTGGTTCCAGCTGCGCAGCTCGGCCACGTTGACGCCCTTCTTCTGCGCGATGCCGGACAAGGTGTCGCCCTTGACCACGGTGTAGGTCTTGCCGGCGCCGCTGGTGGCCGTCGCCTTGGCGGCCACGGTTTCGGCATGGCGCTGTTCCAGCGCGCTGCGGGCGGCCAGCGTGCGCTCCGAGGTCGGCGCGATCGCGGCGGCCGCGGCGTAGCTGGCGCCCGGCGCGGCCAGCGGCGGCTTGGCCGAGGAGGCGGTCGATTCGGCATAGACCTTGTTGCGGCGCGCCTGATCCATCGACACCAGCCCGATGCCGTCTTGGTACGGCAGCACATCGTGGTCGCGCAGCACGGCCTTCGCCTTGTCGGTCTGCAGGAAGTCGAGGAAGGCCTGGGTCTGGGCCGTCTTCGGGCTGTGCGGGTTGGTCACCAGGTACAGCGGGATGTACAGCGGATAGCTGCCGTCGGCGATGTTCGCCACGGTGGGCGCCACGCCGTTGATCGGGATCGTGCGCAGCTTCGGATTGCCGACCACGTTGCTCAGCGTGGACAGGCCCAGGCCGTTCGGGTTCAGCGCGATGCCTTCCTGCAGCGCCTTGGTGTTGAGGTACAGGCGCGGCGCGGAAATCTGCTGGTCGCCGCGGCCGTACAGCAGGCTGCGCAGGCTGTATTCCACGCCGTCGTTCGGGCTGATCACCGCGTACAGGTCGATCGGCGCGTCGCGGCCGCCCACCTGGCTCCAGTTGGTGATCTTGCCGAAGTAGATCTCGTGCAGCTGGCGCAGGCTGAGGCTGCGCACGGGGTTCGCCGGGTTGGTGATCATCACCAGGCCGTCCCAGGCCACCGGGGTGAAGATGAGCCGGCTGTCCTCGGGGCTACCGTCGCTGGGGCGTGCGCTGCCGGCGATGTCGGCCGTGCCGCCGGCCACCGCATCGAGGCCCGAGGCGGTGTTGAACGGCTGCAGCTCGACGCGGCCGTGGCCCTCCTTCTCCCACAGCTTGGCCATCTCGGTGACCACGCCGTGCGCGGTGGTCACGTCGCCGCGCCAGACCAGGGTGGGTCCCTTGCTGCTCTTGCTGCTGGTGGTCTTGTGGACCGGGCGGTGGGTGGTCTTGGCGGCGGCGGGTGCGACGAGGCAGGCGCCGAGCAGGAGGGCAGACAACAGGCGGACAGCACGAACGGACATGATGACGGAGAACCCCGGCAGGAATGGGTGATGGAAAGTGGTGCAAAGTGGCGGCGCGTGATCCCGGCCGGCGCACGAGCTGGATGCTCGCAGGATATTTCATCGGCCTGAACAGAAAACATCAAGCGCGTTCATGCGCTTGTGCGACGCAGGCACGCCTGTACGGGTGCGTTCCGTCATGCAAGCCCCATGCGTCGGCGCATGGGGGCTGCGGTGGGCGAGCCGCTGCCGGGCGGAGCGACTGTAGGAGCGGCTTCAGCCGCGATTCCCCAGCCCGGTCGCGGCTGAAGCCGCTCCTACTGGATCAATACGTAATGCGTGCCCTCGGCATCGGCCACCACCAGCACCAACTGGCGCGGCCGCACGCCGGCCAGCTCGCGCAGCATGCGCAGGCCGGTGATGCGCTGGTTGCCCACGCCGATCACGACGTCGCCTTCGTTGAGTCCCGCGGCGGCGGCGCGGCTGTTCGGCTGCACCGTGCCCACCGCCACGCCGTACATGCCCTGGCTGCGCTGGCTCTCGCTGAGCTCGTTGAAGGTGACGCCGGCCAGGCGCGGGTCGAGACTGGCGCCGGCGAGGCTGGCGATTTTCTCCGGGCGCAGCACGGCGCTCACCTCGCGCGTCTTGCCGTCGTGCAGCACGCCCAGTTTCACCGTGCTGCCCACCGGCAGCAGGCCCTCGGTGTTGCGCAGCTCGTTCACGTCGCGCAGCGGCTTGCCGTCGATCGCGGTGAGCACGTCGCCGGGCTGCAGGCCGGCCTGCTCGGCGGGCGAGCCCGCGTTGACGCCGGTGACCACCACGCCCTGGTCCTGCGCCAGGTTCAGCAGACGCGCGATGCGCGGGGTGATGTCCTGCGACTGCAGGCCCAGCGTGCCGCGCTGCACCTTGCCGTGCGCGATCAGCTGCTGCATCACCTCGGCGGCGAGGTTGCTGGGGATCGCGAAGCCGATGCCCACGTTGCCGCCCGAGGGCGAGAAGATCATGGTGTTGATGCCCACCAGCTGGCCGCGCAGGTTCACCAGCGCGCCGCCGGAGTTGCCGGGGTTGATCGAGGCGTCGGTCTGGATGAAGTTCTGGAAGCCGCCCGAGCCTGACGAGTTCTGGCCAAGCCCCGAGCGGCCCAGCGCGGAGACGATGCCCGAGGTCACCGTCTCGCTCAGCCCGAACGGTTCGCCCACCGCCACCACGAAGTCGCCCACGCGCAGCTTCGAGGAGTCGGCCAGCGGCAGCGCCTGCAGGTTCGGCGCCTGGATCCGGATCACCGCCACGTCGGTGTCGGGATCGGTGCCGACCAGCTTCGCCTTGTACGTGCGACCGCCCTGCAGCGTCACCGTGATGTCGTCGGCGCCACCCACCACGTGGTTGTTGGTGAGGATGTAACCCTTCGCCGCGTCCACGATCACGCCCGAGCCCAGGCTCTGTTCCACCCGCTCGCGCGGCACCGCGGGCAGGCCGAAGAACTGGCGGAAGATCGGATCGTCGAAGTACGGATTGCGCACCTGCACCCGCGTCTTGCTGGAGATGTTCACCACCGCCGGCGTCACGTGCTCCAGCATCGGCGCCAGCGACGGCATCGCCTGACCATCCACTGCGGGCGGCATCGCGGCGTGGCTCATGCCGGGCAGGGCGACGCCGAGCAGCAGCGCGAACGCGCCGGTCAGCCAGTGCGGAAAACGCGGGGAGCGAAAGGCCATCGGACTTCTCCTGTCGGATGCGGAAACGGCGCGCCTTCGACTGCAGACGAGGCGCCGCGGTTCCCCATGATCGGTGTGGCCGCCGCGACGCTCGCGCCACTTTACATCGGGCTTCCCCGGGGGTAACTTGCCATCTATTCGCAACCACAACATCTTGTGTCCGCTCTCAAGCGATCGGCCAAGCACTGGTGGGGTGGCGCCTTTCGAGGGGGCGGGTCCGGCAGTCGGTCAACATGGCGTTGCCGCGGTATCCAGCCCGCCACGCGCCGCAGCCGATGGTGCGGACCCACATCAACAACAGCAGTCATAAAAACAAGGCCGCAAGGCCGCACTGGGAGGTCAGGAAGCCGATGAGCACAGCGCGTGCGCCAGTCACGGGTTCGGAACTGCAACGCGACGCCGCCGCGGCGATCCCGCTGCAGCCCGCCTCGCAGGACATCTGGGACAAGAAATACCGCCTGCGGACCAAGGCCGGCGAGCCGGTCGACGCCGACATCGACGGCACCTGGCAGCGCGTGGCGCGTGCACTCTCCGAAGTGGAAACCACGCCCGAACTGCGCGAGCACTGGAACGAACGCTTCCTGTGGGCGCTGCGCCGCGGCGCGATCCCGGCCGGCCGCATCACTTCCAACGCCGGCGCGCTGGAGCACAAGCCGGCCACCTCCACGATCAACTGCACCGTGTCCGGCACCATCCGCGACTCGATGGACGACATCCTGGAGAAGGTGCACGAGGCCGGCCTCACGCTGAAGGCCGGCTGCGGCATCGGCTACGAGTTCTCCACGCTGCGTCCGCGCGGCGCCTACGTGTCGGGCGCCGGTGCGTACACCTCGGGCCCGCTGTCCTTCATGGACATCTACGACAAGATGTGTTTCACCGTCTCGTCCGCCGGCGGTCGCCGCGGCGCGCAGATGGGCACGTTCGACGTCAGCCATCCCGACGTCAAGGAATTCATCCGCGCCAAGCGCGAGGACGGCCGCCTGCGCCAGTTCAACCTCAGCCTGCTCGTCACCGACGGCTTCATGCAGGCGGTGGAACACGACCACGACTGGCCGCTGGTGTTCCCGGTGCACATCAAGGAACAGGACGAGGTCGACCTCGACGATCCGGCGAAGGTGGTGTGGCGCGAGTGGCCCACCCACGAGAACTACGTCGACCGCGAAGACGGCTTGGTCGCCTGCAAGATCTACGGCCACATCCGCGCGCGGCACCTGTGGGACATGATCATGGTCTCCACGTACGACTACGCGGAGCCCGGTTTCATCCTGATCGACAAGGTCAATGAGATGAACAACAACTGGTGGTGCGAGCACATCCGCGCTACCAATCCGTGCGGAGAGCAACCACTTCCGCCCTACGGCTCCTGCCTGCTCGGGTCGGTCAACCTCACCACCTTCGTGCGCGATCCGTTCGGGCCGAAGGCGCGCTTCGACTGGGACGAGTACCGCGAGGTGGTGAAGATCTTCACCCGCATGCTCGACAACGTGGTGGAGATCAACGGCCTGCCGCTGCAGCAGCAGCGCGACGAGATCATGGGCAAGCGCCGCCACGGCATGGGCTTCCTGGGCCTGGGCAGCACGATCACCATGCTCAAGCATCGCTACGGCAGCGCCGAGGCGGTGGCGTTCACCGAGGATGTCTCGCGCGAGATGGCCGTGGCCGGCTGGGAAGTGGCGCTGGACCTCGCCAAGGAAAAAGGCCCCGCGCCGATCCTCGTGAAGAACTACACCATCACCGGCGACATGCTGCGCCGTCGCCCGGAAATGGTGCGCGACGGCTGGAAGGTCGGCGACGCCATTCCCGGCCGCGTGCTGCACGCGAAGTACAGCCGCTACATGCAGCGCGTCGCCGAGGTGGCGCCGAACCTGGTCGAGCAGCTCGCCGAGACCGGCGCGCGCTTCACCCACCACAGCTCGATCGCGCCGACCGGCACCATCTCGCTGTCGCTGGCCAACAACGCCAGCAACGGCATCGAGCCAAGCTTCGCCCACCACTACTCGCGCAACGTGATCCGCGAAGGCAAGAAATCGAAGGAAAAAGTCGAGGTCTACAGCTACGAGCTGCTGGCCTACCGCGCGCTGATCAACGCGAACGCGCTGCCGTTCTCCGACGATCCGCAGACCAGGCTGCCGGACTACTTCGTGGCCGCCGACGACATCGGCCCGAAGCAGCACGTGGACATCCAGGCGGCCTCGCAGAAGTGGATTGATTCGTCGATCTCGAAGACCGCAAACGTGCCCACCGACTACCCCTACGAAGACTTCAAGGACATCTACTTCTACGCCTACAAGCAGGGACTGAAAGGCTGCACCACCTTCCGCTTCAACCCCGCCGCCTTCCAGGGCGTGCTGGTGAAGGAGGCCGACCTTGCGAACACCCTCTACCACTTCGAACTGGAAGACGGTAGCGTTATCGAACTTCGAGGCAATGAAGAAGTGGAATACGACGGCGAGCTGCACACCGCGGCGAACCTGTTCGATGCCTTGAAGGAAGGGTATTACGGCAAGTTCTGACCCGAATCCACGAAGCAACGACCACTGCCCGAGGGGAACACCTGCATGTCCATCGATACCGATTTCGAAGTGAAAGACACCGTCACGCCGGACGCCCCTGCGGCGCCGGTCGTCGCCGCTCCGGTCGCCGCACCCGCGCCGGCCATGCCGGCCGCCGCGCCGAAGAAGGCAGCGAAGAAGGCCGCCAAGAAGAAGGCTGCGCCGAAGAAGGCCGCGGCCAAGAAGCCCGCCGCCAAGAAGGCGGCAGCGAAGAAGGCTCCGGCCAAGAAGAAGGCTGCCGCGAAGAAGACGGCGAAGAAGGCCGTGAAGAAGGCTGCCGCCAAGAAGACGGCGAAGAAAGCCGTCAAGAAGGCCGCGAAGAAAGTCGTGAAGAAGGCCGCCACCGCGAAGAAGGCGGTGAAGAAGGCCGCGAAGAAGGTTGCCGGCAAGGCGAAGAAAGTCGCCAAGAAAGCCGCAAAGAAGGTCAGCAGCAAGAAGACGGCGAAGAAAGCCGCTCCCAAGAAGACAGCCAAGAAGGCTGCCGTGAAGAAGGCCGCCAAGGCGGTCAAGAGGTCCACTGCCAGCAAGAAGGCGCCTGCCAAGGCGGCGAAGAAGCCCGCCAAGAAAGTCGCCCGCAAGAAGTAAGTCCCGAAACAGCCGGCCCGGCCACGCGCCGGGCCGGCTGTTTTTCTCTTAATTAGTCCAACCCGCAAATACAATGCGCGAACCGTTCGCCCTGAGCGTAGCGAAGCGGACGCGGGGAGCGGCCATGGAAGGCCGCAGCTCTGAGGAGCGAGGAAGTCGAAGGGCAACAGCGGAATCTTTGCAGGCCGGATCCATAGCTGCGCGCCGCCATCCATCCAGGAAGAACACCACACCATGGCGATCAAGATCGAAAAGAAGATCAAGGGCTACAACGTCGTCAAGCCCGAGGACAAGGCCGCGCCGGCCGCCGCACCCGAAAAGGCCAAGGCCGCCGAACCGCGCCAGGCCGAAGTCATCCAGATGCACGAGAGCCTGGAGCGTCCCGAGACGCTGATCGGCTCCACCTTCAAGATCAAGTCGCCGCTGTTCGAGCACGCGCTGTACGTCACCATCAACGACATCGTGCTCAACGCCGGCACCAAGCACGAGCAGCGCCGCCCCTTCGAGATCTTCATCAACTCGAAGAACATGGACCACTTCCAGTGGATCGTGGCGCTCACCCGCATCCTCTCCGCCGTGTTCCGCAAGGGCGGCGACGTCACCTTCATCGTGGAAGAGCTGAAGGCCGTGTTCGACCCGCGCGGCGGCTACTTCAAGGCCGGTGGCGTCTACATGCCCAGCATCGTCGCCGAGATCGGCGGTGTGATCGAACAGCACATGAAGAACATCGGCCTCATCCACGATCCGGAGATGAGCGACAGCCAGCGCGCGTTGATCGCCGAGAAGCGCGCCGCCTACGAGGCGGCCAGCGCAAAAAAAAACTCTGACGTGAGCTCTGCTCCCTCTCCCGCCAAAGCGGGAGAGGGTCGGGGAGAGGGTGGCGGTGCCTCCGAATCCAACGGCAGCTTCCCGCCCGGCGCCACGCTGTGTCACAAGTGCAACACGCAGGCGCTGGTGCTGATGGATGGGTGCCAGACTTGCTTGAATTGCGGGTATTCGAAGTGCGGGTGAAATGCACCTGACTCGAAATCAGGCGTACGTGTAAGCGTACCGTGGGTTCGAATCCCCGCTCCTGCCAATGAAATCAAAGGGCTGCGCCGAAAAGCGTGGCCCTTTTCCTTTGCCCGGCGTCCAGCCCTTTTTTTGCTGTGTACGACTGGTGTACGAAATTCGCGCGGCCTCGCACACAGCGCCCGCGCGCGCCGCGCGCCCTTCCGCATCAACAACAGCCACTGCGGCCACAAGGCCCGCGCAGAGCGCCGCGGAGGTGCTCTGCGAGAACGCGCCAGCGGGGACGTGCCGATGCCCACAATCAAATATGATGTGACCGGGAGGGCGGCGCCTGTTCATGGTTTTGGGGCGTGATTCCGCGTCCGCTGTAAAGTGACCACTTGCTTTCTGGACGAGGCCGCCCTCCCTCTATGACTACAGCGCACTCGCAACCCTCCGAGCTTTTTCGCTTGGCTGATGTCAGAACGATCGACCAGCTAGCTCGCGCGCTTGGTGTGCCTTTGCAGGTATTTCAAGAGGTAATGGCGTGCGAAGATCCAAATCAGATCTACGCCATGCATCGCATCCCTAAGCGAAATCCTCGAAACGCCACGGACTATCGCATTGTGTGGGAAAGCTGCGAAGAACTTGTCGCCAGGTCCCATAAGGCGACGGCAAGAAGGTTGGACGATTTCGCGAGACGTCGGGGAATTAATTATCCTCATACAGCAGTTCATGGCTATGTGCGCGGAGGCTCTACAAGAAGCAACGCCCAGCCGCACTGCGGTGCCCGCGTCCTGATTCGTGCGGACATTGAGGACTTCTTTCCAACTATTACGCTGGCAAGAATCGAGAAAATGCTGCGCGCAATCGGGATGCGAAGTGAGCCCGCACACGCGTTGGCACGCTTCACAACTATTCATGGGATGTTGCCGCTTGGACTTCCTGAAAGCCCTGTAATTTCCAATCTCGTCTGTATGGAGCTTGACGAAGATCTGCAAGCCCTAGCCAATAATCTCGGTGTAAAATACACGAGATATGCAGATGACATTACCTTTTCAGGAAATGAAAACCTTCCAGGCAAAGAAAAAATTAGCGCCATTCTCCTTGATCACGGCTTTCGACTTTCGGAGAGGAAGTTCAAAAAATCAAAACGTGGCCAGGCTCATTTTGTTACCGGATTGAGCGTATCAGAGCGCGACTACCCTCATGCTCCTCGCCGATTAAAACGCCTTCTTCGGCTTGAACTTCATTTTTGCGAAAAATTTGGTATTGACTTTCATGCATTTGAAAGGAGGGAGGATTCAAGAAAAACGTTCCTTCGTCTAGCTGGCATGGTCAAATATGTGGCATTCGTCGAACGTCGAAAATCAGCCGGTATCATCGCGCAATGGGATCGCATTCAAAGTAGTTATTTTGGTCCGACTCAGTATGCAAAAATAGCGGGGCATGACCATCGTAATCGCTTCATCATTGTTGATGAGACAGAGTTCGATGTGAATGGTGCCCACTATCTAGCAATATGCTTCGTGCGCATCACAGATCTAGACGAGATGGAGAATTTTTTTGATTGGCTAACATCTGACTATTTCACTAAGCCTGGTGTAAAAGGCAACCTTGATGCGCTGAAAAGGGTTGGCATCCACTATGCCGAGGCACACCCTGACTTACGCACCCTAACATTAGATTACATGATGGATTTTCTTACATGGAGTTCATCAATTCAATTTGCACGACTAGATGATCATCGTGGCTACAAGGAAACCTATCTCAAACTTTTCGCCGATTTGATTCGACAGGAATTTCTGGCGTCCAGCGAGTGGAATATGGAGATTCTAGTTGAAAGAAATGATAAGATAAAAAACCCTCCTCTAGCTCATATTGTGGAGGCGGAGTATCGGCGATCAGAGGCGCAAGATGGACGTCGTCCGGCAACCCTGCCTTCAATCCGCAGTGTAGAAAAAACTACTACGCGATCAATTACACTGCCGGATTTTGTTTTGGCGACTTTTCGCAGCTACGCACAACTTGTACCAAATGAAAGTGTGCTCGACTTTGAGCGCATTCGTGACAGAGTGCGATATGTGCACGACGCAGACAATGGCATCTATTACACCCGCAAGAGGCCCTTTGTCGCCATTGGCAGCGAGTGACTTAGTCGCTAAAAAGGGACGGAGGGAATTAAGGTGCGCCAGTAACGGAGTTAGGCTCACATATCAGGAGTCGATATGGAGACCTCTACTGCGCCAGATCCTTCTCCGCCGCACTGAACGCCAACTTCCCGTCATGCCGCTCATCCGACATGCCGGTAGCGAAGGTACGCACGATCAGCACGGCCAGCAGCGGAATGGCAATTGCGTAGACGTATTGCGTCCGCGACACGCCGATGCCGAACGGAAACCCGATGCCCGGCACGTTGAGCGGATCGAGCAGTTCGCCGCCGAACAGCGCGGCTGCAACCGAGACCAGCGTGACGAGCGCGAGGCTCCGCATCGGACCGCTGCGGACCATGCGCACGCCGATCACGACAAGCAACGCGATCGATCCCAGCCGGCTGACGCTGGTCCAGGTCGCCGAATGGATCGCGAAGCCGACGCACGCGGCGACCGCCAGTGCCAGCGCCGCCACATCGATGCTGCGCCACGGACGCGGGCACCAGCGGTTCCATGCCCATGTCCAGGCGGCCACCGTCGGTATCCACATCACCGACGCCAGCCATGCATAGGTGGTCAGGT
>Ga0209646_1000522_pt1 | contig 17048 bp, 14 predicted proteins | sample AraplaL_Col_mTSA_FD_184259 | JGI IMG/M metagenome (GOLD analysis project Ga0209646, IMG submission 184259) | Arabidopsis root microbial communities from the University of North Carolina, USA - plate scrape CL_Col_mTSA (SPAdes) (version 2) | ecosystem: Host-associated > Plants > Roots >...
CGACCTGAAAAAGCTCAGCAGCGGCTTGCCGTCCATCCACAGGCCGTGGTTGAGCTTTTTCAGGTCGCTGTCCGGCAGCTTGCCCGGCTTGGTGTACTCGACCCGCACCAGGTATTCCTTGTCGACGTCGGTGGTTTCGCCGATCAGGTGCTTGGCCACGCGGCCATCCTGGGTCAGCACCAGCAGGCCGACCGAATCGATGTCCAGACGGCCGGCCGGCACCAGCGAACGCAGCTGGGTCGGGTGGAAGATCTCCGGCGACGGATCGTCCGGCCAGCGGTTCTCCGGCTTGACCAGCACCACGGCCGGCTGGTAGCCGTCCTCGGCCTGGCCGCTGACGTAGCCCATCGGCTTGTTGATCAGCACGGTCACGCGCTTGGACTGCTCGGCGGCGGCCTGGCGCTCGACAGTGACGCGCTGGCTCGGGTAGATCTTGGTGCCGAGTTCGGAGACGACCTGGCCGTCCACCCGTACCCAGCCGCGCGCTATCCACTCGTCGGCCTCACGGCGCGAGCACAGGCCCAGTTCGGACATGCGTTTGGACAGGCGTAATAATTCTTCGGACATGATGCGTTTTCTATGAAAGGTGAAGCTAAGTTTATACCTTGATCGCGTCCAGCAGGTCGGTTTCGAGCTGGATCTGGCTGCGGGCGTTGCTGAGTGTGGCGCCGTCGATGAGGAACACGTCCTCGACGCGCTCGCCCAGCGTCATCACCTTGGCCGTGTGCAGGTTGATCTTGTACTTGGTGAGCACGTTGGCGATCGAGTACAGCAGGCCGGTGCGGTCGTTGGCGGCCACCGACAGCAGGTAGTACTGGCCGCGCTCGTCCGGGCGCAGGTCCACCGTCGGCTGGATCGGGAAAGTGCGCGACAAGCGCGACAACCGGCCCTTGCCCGGCGCCGGCAGCGGTTCCGGGTTGGTCAGCAGCGCGCACAGCTCGTGCTCGATCAGGCTGATGATGTCGCGGTAGCTCTTGGCGAAGTTCTGCTCGGTCACCAGGAAGGTGTCGAGCGCATAGCCGTGGCGCGTGGTGTGGATCTTGGCGTCCAGGATGCTGAAGTTCTTGCGGTCGAAGTAGCTGCAGATGCGCGCGAACAGGTCCGGCTGGTCCTTGATGTAGACCGCGATCTGCAAGCCTTCGCCGATCGGCGCCAGGCGGCACTTGACCACCGGCCGGTCGCTGGTGAAGCGGTCGTACAGCGCGCGCGTCTGCCAGGCGATGTCCGAGGCGTCGTGGCGCAGGAAGTAGGCGACGTCGAGCTGCTTCCAGAACGGCTCGTGCGCGTCCGGCGGCAGGCCGTACAGGCGCAGTGTGGCCAAGGCCTCCTGCTGGCGGTTCTTCAGTTCGTGGTCGGCGCTGTGCGGCTCGCCGCCCAGCACGCGCAAGGTGATGCGGTACAGGTCTTCGAGCAGCTTGGCCTTCCACGCGTTCCACACCTTGGGGCTGGTGCCGCGGATGTCGGCCACCGTCAGCAGGTACAGCGCGGTCAGGTGGCGCTCGTCCTTGACCACCTTGGCGAAGGCGGCGATGACGTCCGGGTCCGACAGGTCCTGCTTCTGCGCCACCTGCGACATGGTCAGGTGGTTCTCGACCAGGAACACCACCAGCTCGGTGTCCTCGGCGCTCAGGCCGTGCTCGACGCAGAACTGCTCGGCGTCGACCGTGCCCAGCTTGGAGTGGTCGCCGCCGCGGCCCTTGGCGATGTCGTGGAACAGCGCGCCCAGGTACAGCAGCCACGGCTGCGGGAAGTTGGCCATCAGCTGGCTGCAGAACGGGTATTCGTGCGCGTGCTCGGCCATCGTGAAGCGGCGCATATTACGCACCACCATCAGGATGTGCTGGTCCACCGTGTAGACGTGGAACAGGTCGTGCTGCATCTGGCCGACGATCTTGCGGAAGTTGGGCAGGTAGCGGCCCAGGATGGACAGGTCGTTCATGCGGCGCAGCGCGTGGATGATGCCCACCGGCGCCTGCATGATGCGCAGGAACAGCGCGCGGTTGACCGGATCGGCGCGGAAGGCGGCGTCGATCTTGAAGCGCTCGTGCCACAGCGCGCGCATGGTGCGCGAGGTCATGCCTTGCAGCGAAGGGCGCTCGGTCATCAGCACGAAGATCTCCAGCATCGCCGACGGCGTGGTGGCGAAGGTGTCGTCGTCGCGCATGTCGATCAGGCCGTTGACGTCGTTGAAACGCTCGTTGATGCGCACCGCCTCGCCCGACTTGGGGAACAGCCGCTCCTCGATGTTCTGCAGCAGGATGGTGTTCAGTTGGGTGACGGTCTTGGCGGCCCAGTAGTAGCGCTGCATCAGGTACTCGCTGGCGCGGCGCATGTTGACGCCGCTGCCGGTGGCCTGCAGGCCCAGCGATTCGGCGATTGCGGTCTGGACGTCGAACACCAGCCGGTCCTCGCGGCGGCCGGCGTGCAGGTGCAGGCGCACGCGGATGTCCTTGAAGGCGCGTTCCTTTTCCATCAGCTGCTTGGCCTCGGTCTGCGTGATCAGGCCGCTGGTGGCCAGGGTGCGCCACGAGTTGGCCAGGCCGGCGGCCTTGACCATCCACAGGATCACCTGCAGGTCGCGCAGGCCGCCCGGGCTTTCCTTGCAGTTGGGCTCCAGGCTGAAGGCGGTGTCCTCGTACTTGGCGTGGCGCTGGCGCATCTCCAGCACCTTGGCGTGGAAGAAGGCGCGCGGGTCCATCGCCGCCTGGTAGCGCTGCTGCAGTTGCTGGAACAGCGGCTCGTCGCCGACGATCAGGCGCGCTTCCAGCAGGCTGGTCTGCACGGTGATGTCGGCCGCCGATTCGCTCAGGCACTCGTCCACCGTGCGGATGCTGTGGCCGATCTCCAGGCCCAGGTCCCACAGCAGCTGCACCAGTTCCTCCAGCTTGGCGGTGGTGTCGGCGTCGGGGGCGCGCTCCAGCAGGATCAGCAGGTCGACATCGGAATAGGGGAACAGCTCGCCGCGGCCGTAGCCGCCCACGCCGACCAGCGCGGTGTTGGCCGGCAGCCGGGCCTCGTGCCAGGCCGTGGTCAGCACCGCGTCCACGCTCTGGCGCAGGCTGCGCAGCAGCTTCTCCGGCATGCCGTCCGCCTGGAAGCCGGCGATGACGACCTGGCGGTCGACCTTCAGCTGGCGCTTGAGTTGTTCGCGCAGTTCCTTCTTCATCGCCGCGGCTGGCATCCCGTGCTTACGCCGCGATGGTGTTGGCGTTGGTGATGAACGCCGGCGGCGGCGGGCTGCCGGCCGACAGCGTCAGCACTTCGTAGCCGGTCTCGGTGACCAGGATGGTGTGTTCCCACTGGGCCGACAGGCTGCGGTCCTTGGTTTTGATGGTCCAGCCGTCGCCCATTTCGCGGATCTCGCGCTTGCCGGCGTTGATCATCGGCTCGATGGTGAAGATCATGCCAGGCTTGAGCTCGTCGAGCGTGCCGGGGCGGCCGTAGTGCAGCACCTGCGGCTCTTCGTGGAAGATCTTGCCGATGCCGTGGCCGCAGAACTCGCGCACCACGCTGTAGCCGGCTTTTTCCGCGTGCTGCTGGATCACGTGGCCGATGTCGCCCAGGTGGGCGCCCGGCTTGACCTTGGCAATGCCCAGCCACATGCACTCGTAGGTGATGTCGGACAGGCGCTTGGCCAGGATCGACGGTTCGCCGATGAAGAACATGCGGCTGTTGTCGCCGTGGTAGCCGTCCTTGATGACGGTGATGTCGAGGTTGACCACGTCGCCGTTCTTGAGCACCTTGTCGCCGGGGATGCCGTGGCAGATGACGTCGTTGACCGAGGTGCAGATGGCCTTGGGGTAGGGCGTGTAGCCCGGCGGGCAGTAGTTCAGCGGCGCCGGGATGGTGCCCTGCACGTTGACCATGTATTCGTGGCAGAGGCGATCCAGTTCGCCGGTGGTCACGCCGGCCTTGACGAAGGGCGTGATGTAGTCCAGCACTTCGGAGCCCAGGCGGCCGGCCACGCGCATGCCGGCGATATCTTCGGCGGATTTAATGGAAATAGACATAGTGGATCGCAATCAGCAAAGTAAACGGTAAAAACGCAGGCGGCGAGCGGATAGTATCGGCTCGCGGCGTGCAAATATGTTGAAATTATAAACGACGCGGGGCGGCCCCGCTCGGGAATGCAAGGATAATGCCCGGCGTGGCGCGCGGGCGCCACGGCGGGACTCCTGCAAGGGGAGGGGCTTAGTCCGCTTGACGGCGCTGGCGGCGGCGGGCGACCGCGCCCAGGATGCCGAGGCCGGCCAGCAGCATGGCCCAGGTGTCGGCTTCCGGCACGGCGGTCGGGCTAGGCGTGATGCCGTCGCCGTCGTTCGGCAGGTAGGGCGGCAGCGGACGCGGGTCGATCACCACCAGGCTGCCGTCGGGATTGGTTTCAAACTCGAAGGTTTCCGGCAGGTCGAACTCTTGCACGCCCGGCTTCTTGGCGGCGTCCAGCGCGGCCTGGCGCTGCAGGCGGTCGCGCTCGGCCTGTTCCTTCTCGGTTAATTCTTCCGGCTCGTAGGGCTGGCCGTCGACCAGGCCCAGGTCCTTGTCGCCCAGCTTGTCGCCCAGCTTGGCGACCGGCGGCGGCACCACGACCGGCGCCTTGGCGACCGCGTCCGGCTTGCGGTTGATGCGGCTGACGTTGCCGCAAATCTTGGGCACCAGGATGCAATGCTCGTCGACGCAGTAGACCGCGCCCGGTTCCTGGCGCTGCGGGCTCCACTTGCTGCGGGTGACGGTGGTGCACACCGAGGCGGCGCCGAAGTGCATGTCGCGGATGGTCGGGTCGTACTTGTTCTTGCCTGCGATACCGTCGCGGGTGATGGTGACCTTGTCGTCGGACTGGCCTTCTTCCATGCGGCGCTTGAGCGTGCTGCGCACGGCGGCCGGGATGTCGGTGTAACGGTCGATGGCTGCCGAGGTCGCGCCGGTGTATGGGTTGACGCCTGGGTGATCCCAGGAGCAACTAGGCTGGACGCTCGAGGCTGCGGCTAACGTTACGGCTAACAGGATGGACATAAATTGCTCCTTTGTTAAGGGCTGGTGTATTGCAAATCAATATCTATTAATCATATGTAATTTTAGTTTTCCGCATGATATTACAAAATCGTTACTTGTGCTCAAAAATTTAATTGTTTAATTTGACATGCAACAAGCTAGTGCGAAATTGCGGACGGCGCACCAAGTTGGGGCGCGAGCTAGTCATAGGCGTGCGGTGCTTGCCTAAGTGGCTGTTTTCAGGGTAGAATCTCGGGTTGCTTGAATTCGGTTTGAGCAATGTTGCAAAATCAAGTTGTTAATTTCTATTAATAAACGCGAATCCGGTCGACAAGGGTGCCTATATGGTGACTGATCGGATTCCAGACCCAACCCTGGAGTTTAATATGTCCGTAACTATGCGCGAAATGCTGGAAGCCGGTGTCCACTTCGGTCACCAAACCCGTTTCTGGAACCCAAAGATGGCTCCGTTCATCTTCGGTCACCGTAACAAGATCCATATCATCAACTTGGAAAAGACGATGGGTATGTATCAAGAAGCGATGAAGCACGTGAAACAGGTTGCTTCGAACCGTGGCACCATCCTGATGGTCGGCACCAAGCGTCAAGCCCGCGAGATCATCGCTGCTGAAGCGGCACGCGCAGGCGTTCCTTTCGTCGACCAGCGTTGGCTGGGCGGCATGCTGACCAACTTCAAAACCATCAAGACCTCGATCAAGCGCCTGAAAGACATGGAAGCCTCGATCGAAGACGGTTCGGTTGAAAAGCTGTCGAAGAAAGAAGCGCTGATGTTCCAACGCGAAATGGTCAAGCTGCAAAAATCGATCGGTGGTATCAAGGACATGGGCGGCGTTCCTGACGCAATCTTCGTCGTTGACGTTGGCTACCATAAAGGCGCCATCACCGAAGCCGCAAAACTGGGCATCCCAGTCATCGGCGTGGTCGATACCAACCACTCGCCAGAAGGCGTTCAGTTCGTCATTCCAGGCAACGACGACTCGTCGAAAGCCATCACTCTGTACGCCCGCGGCGTCGCAGATGCGATCCTGGAAGGCCGTGCTGCTGCCGGTAACGAAGTAGTTGAAATGGTTAAAGCTGCAGCTGGCGACGAATTCGTCGAAGTTTCCGAACAGGCTTAATCGTTCGTAACAAGCTGTAAGGAAAAAGGGGTGGCCAACAGCTCCCCTTTTTTTTAACATAAATGGTTAGAGCGGCGCTCACCATCCCACCCGAACACCGAATACAGGAGAATCACATGGCAGCTATTACTGCAGCAATGGTAGGCGAACTGCGCGCGAAGACTGACGCGCCTATGATGGAATGCAAAAAAGCACTGACCGAAGCCGAAGGCGACATGGGTCGTGCTGAAGAGATCCTGCGCGTCAAACTGGGCGGCAAGGCATCGAAAGCATCGGCACGCATCACCGCCGAAGGCGTGGTAGCAACCTTCATCGCCGGCGGCGTAGGCGCGCTGGTTGAAGTCAACTCCGAAACCGACTTCGTCGCGAAAAACGACGACTTCCTGGCCCTGGCCAACAACGCCGCCCGCCTGGTTGTCGAGCACAACCCAGCCGACGTTGCAGCCCTGCTGGCACTGCCGCTGGACGGCAAGACCCTGGACGAAGTGCGCGCAGCACTGATCGGTAAAATCGGCGAAAACATGTCGATCCGCCGCTTCCAGCGTTTCGAAACCACCGGCAAGCTGGCTTCCTACCTGCACGGCTCGCGCATCGGCGTGATCGTCGACTTCGAAGGCGCCGACGAGCAAGTTGGTAAAGACGTGGCCATGCACATCGCTGCAATGAAGCCAGTGTCGCTGTCGTCGGAACAGGTTCCAGCGGAACTGATCGAAAAAGAGCGTTCGGTTGCAAAACTGAAAGCTGAAGAAGACGCAGCCAAAGCCGCCGCCGAAGGCAAGCCAGCGCAATCGCCGGAAATCCTGGCCAAGCGCCTGGAAGGCTCGGTACAGAAGTTCCTGAAAGAAGTGTCGCTGCTGAACCAGGCTTTCGTGAAGAACGACAAGCAATCGATCGAGCAGATGCTGAAAGAGAAAGCCACCACCGTCAAAGCCTTCACCATGTACGTGGTAGGCGAGGGCATCGAGAAGAAAGTGGACGACTTCGCCGCCGAGGTAGCCGCACAGATGGCTGCTTCCAAAGGAGCGTAATACCAAAGAAAACGGGCCGAGAGGCCCGTTTTTTTAGCCTGACCAAAGTTTTACCCGTAGCACCCGCAGTCATTCAGTCGTTCCCGGCGCCGACCAAGGTATCATAGGCGCCGGCAGCCTTACCCGAATAAACCCAACTTAGGAGCCTCGTCTCATGTCAAAACCAGCCTACAAGCGCGTCCTCCTCAAATTGTCCGGCGAAGCCCTGATGGGCGATGATCCTTACGGCATCAACCGCGGCACGATCGAACGGATGGTCGCCGATGTGGCAGAGGTCGCGAAACTGGGCGTGGAACTGGCGATCGTCATTGGCGGCGGCAACATCTTCCGTGGCGTCGCCCCGGGCGCGCAAGGCATGGACCGCGCCACCGCCGACTACATGGGCATGCTGGCCACCGTCATGAACGCGCTGGCGCTGGCCGACGCGATGCGCCATGTCGGCATCACCGCCCGCGTGATGTCGGCGATCGGCATCGAACAAGTGGTCGAGCCGTATGTGCGCCCGAAAGCCTTGCAGTATCTGGAAGAAGGCAAGGTCGTGGTGTTCGCGGCCGGCACCGGCAACCCGTTCTTCACCACCGACACCGCGGCGGCACTGCGCGGCTCGGAGATGAGCGCGGAGATCGTGCTCAAGGCCACCAAGGTCGACGGTGTCTACACCGCCGATCCGAAGAAAGACCCGAACGCCACGCTGTACAGCTCCATCACCTTCGACGAAGCCATCGCCAAGCATCTGCAAGTCATGGACGCCACCGCCTTCGCGCTGTGCCGCGACCAGAAACTGCCGATCAAAGTGTTCTCCATCACCAAGCCGGGCGCGCTGATGCGCGTCGTCATGGGCGAGGATGAAGGTACACTGGTTCACGTTTAAACACTACCCCGATTACAGGAGAGCAGCAATGTCCGTAGCTGACGTTAAAAAGAATGCGCAAGAACGCATGACCAAATCGCTGGAAACCTTGCGCGCCGATCTGGCCAAGGTTCGCACCGGCCGCGCCCACACCGGCATCCTGGACCACGTGCAGGTCGAGTACTACGGTTCGCCGACCGCGCTGAGCCAGGTCGCCAACGTGACCCTGATCGACGCCCGCACCATCGGCGTGCAGCCGTTCGAGAAGAAGATGGCCGCGACCATCGAGAAAGCCATCCGCGACGCCGACCTGGGCCTGAACCCATCGGCGCAGGGCGACATGATCCGCGTGCCGACCCCGCCGCTGACCGAGGAACGCCGCAAGGAGATGGTCAAGCTGGTCAAGAGCGAAGCGGAAGACGCGAAGATCGCCGTCCGCAACATCCGCCGCGACGCCAATGAAGGCATGAAGAAGCTGGTCAAGGACAAGGCGATCTCGGAAGACGACGAGCGCCGCGGCACCGACGAAGTGCAGAAGCTGACCGACAAGTTCATCGTCGACATCGACAAGATGGTCGCCGAGAAGGAAAAAGAAGTTCTGACGGTTTAACACCCGCGGACGCCAGCTGCCGGCCCGCGGACTTGTCCGAGGGTCGCCCTGGCGTCTTGTTTTTTTGCGCCACACCTGCAATACTTTACACTTTGGCACCAAAGTTTTCATGAAATATACGAGTTCGACTACTGAGGTTCCAGACGCGCCGTCCGTGCCGCGCCATGTCGCGATCATCATGGATGGCAACGGCCGCTGGGCGACCAAGCGCTTCCTGCCGCGCGTGGCTGGCCACGTCAAGGGCGTGGACGCGGTGCGCACCGTGGTCGAGGCCTGCGCCCGCCGCGGCGTCGAGTACCTGACCCTGTTCGCCTTCAGCTCCGAAAACTGGCGCCGCCCGGAAGAGGAAGTGTCCCTGCTGATGCGCCTGTTCGTGACGGCGCTGGACCGCGAGGTCTCCAAGCTGCACGCCAATAACATCCGCCTCAAGGTGGTGGGCGACCTGTCCCGCTTCGACGACAAGCTGCAAGGCATGATCGCCAGCGCCGAGCGCAAGACCGCCAACAACACCCGCATGACCGTGACCGTGTGCGCCAACTACGGCGGCCGCTGGGACATCATGCAGGCGGTCGGCCAGATGGTGGCCGCCCATCCCGGCGCCGCCAACTTCACGGAAGAGCAGCTGGCGCCCCACCTGGCGATGGCCTACGCGCCCGAGCCCGACCTGTTCATCCGCACCGGCGGCGAGCAGCGCATCTCCAATTTCCTGTTGTGGCAGCTGGCTTACACCGAGCTGTTCTTCACCGACACCTACTGGCCCGATTTTTCGATCGAGAGCCTCGACGAGGCGATCGCCTCCTACCAGCATCGGGAGCGGCGCTTCGGCCGCACCGGCGCGCAACTGGCAGAAAAGAAAAGCTGATGCTGAAAACTAGGATTATTACCGCTGTGATCTTGCTGGCGGTGCTGCTGCCGGTCCTGTTCTTCAACTATTTCCCAGCGTTTGCCGTCGTCGCCACGCTCTTCCTGGGCGCCGCGATGTGGGAGGCCGCCCGCCTGTTCGGCCTGTCCGCCATGCGCGCGCGCGTGATCGGCATTGCCGGCGCGGTGCTGTTCGTGTTCCTGCTGCAGCACTCGGGCAAGCCGGGCGCGCTGACCGCGCTGTACGGCGCGGCCTGCCTGCTGTGGCTGATCCGCTATGCGCCGTCGCTGGGCCTGGGCTTGCCGCCGCTGGCCGGCGCGGCCAACTGGTCGCTGGCGATCACGTTCAGCTTCGCCATCTTCGCCTGCTTCTTCGCCATCGTCGGCCTGTACCAGCATTCGGCGGTATATTTGCTGTCGGTGATGGTGCTGGTTTGGATCGCCGACATCGGCGCCTACTTCTCCGGCAAGGCCTTCGGCAAGCGCAAGCTGGCGCCGTCGATCTCGCCGGGCAAATCGTGGGAGGGCGCCATTGGCGGCGGCATCGCCGTGCTCGCGATCTCGTCGGCGAGCGTGCTGCTGGCCGCCGGCCAGCCATGGCTGCGCGACACCTTCGCCGTCCAGCTGCAGGCGCGCTTTGGCTGGCCGCTGGCCTTGCTGGTGCTGCTGCTGATCGTGGCCGCGTCGGTGATCGGCGACCTGTTCGAATCCCAACTCAAGCGCCGCGCCGCCATCAAGGACAGCAGCAACCTGCTGCCGGGCCACGGCGGCGTGCTTGACCGTATTGACGCCTTGATCCCGGTCCTGCCGCTGGCCGCGCTGATCGGCTCCTGGTTCTGAAAGAATTGACTATGCAACGCATCACCATCCTTGGCGCCACCGGTTCGATCGGCGTGTCCACGCTGGACGTGCTCGCCCGCCATCCCGAGCGCTATGGCGTCTACGCGCTGTCGGCGCATAGCCGCGTCGAAGAGCTGGCGGCCCAGTGCATCCAGTTCCGTCCCGCGCGCGCGGTGGTCGGCACGGCGGCCGGCGCCAGCCAGCTGAGCGCATTGCTGCGCGCGGCCGGCGTCAACACCGAAGTGGAATATGGCGAGGCAGCCCTGTGCAGCATCGCCAGCGCGCCCGAAGTCGACAGCGTGATGGCGGCCATCGTCGGCGCGGCCGGCCTGGCGCCGACGCTGGCCGCGGCCCGCGCCGGCAAGAAGGTCCTGCTGGCCAACAAGGAAGCGCTGGTGATGTCCGGCCAGTTGTTCATCGACGCCGCCCAGCAGGCCGGCGCGGTGCTGCTGCCGATCGACAGCGAACACAATGCGATCTTCCAGTGCATGCCGCAGTTCGGCGGCCGCATGCCGGCGGTGCGCGACGAGGCGGCCGGCATCGCCAAGATCCTGCTGACCGCATCCGGCGGCCCGTTCCTGACGCGCGACGTCGCCACGCTGGACGCGGTGACGCCGGAGCAGGCCTGTAAGCACCCCAACTGGTCGATGGGCCGCAAGATATCGGTCGATTCGGCCACGATGATGAACAAGGGCTTGGAGGTGATCGAGGCGCACTGGCTGTTCGGCGCGCCGGCCGAGCGCATCGAGGTGGTCATCCATCCGCAATCGGTGATCCATTCGATGGTGTCGTACATGGACGGCTCCGTGTTGGCGCAGTTGGGCAACCCCGACATGCGCACGCCGATCGCACACGCGCTGGCCTACCCGGAGCGCATCGCCTCCGGCGTGGCGCAGCTGGACCTGACGCAGATCGCCACGCTGCAGTTCGAGCGTCCCGACTTCAAACGTTTCCCGTGCCTGGCGCTGGCCTTCGACGCGCTCAAGGCCGGCGGCACCGCGCCGGCGCTGCTGAACGCGGCCAACGAGATCGCGGTGCAGGCCTTCCTCGACCTGAAGATCGGCTTCCGCCAGATCGACCGCGTGATCGCGCACGTGATGGAGGCGCTGCCGCACGGCGCCGCCGACAGCATCGCCGCCGTGATGGCGCAGGATGCCGCCGCCCGCGCCGCCGCTGAAACCTATATCGCCGGACTGGCAAAATGAACTTCCTCCAAACCGCGCTGGCCTTCGCCGTCTGCCTGGGCTCCCTGATCATCTTCCACGAACTGGGGCACTATCTGGTGGCGCGCTGGTGCGGGGTGAAGGTGCTGCGCTTCTCGGTCGGCATGGGCAAGGTGGTGTGGTCGCGCCGTTTCGGCCGCGACCAGACCGAATGGGCGGTATCCGCGCTGCCATTGGGCGGCTATGTGAAGATGCTCGACGCCCGCGAGGGCGACCTTGGCGACCTGCCGGCCGAAGACTTGAAGCGCGAGTTCACGCGCCAGAACGTCTGGAAGCGCATCGCCATCGTGGCCGCCGGCCCGCTGGCCAACTTCCTGCTCGCCATCGTGTTGTACGCAGGCCTGTACCTGCACGGCGTGGAAGAGCCGACCAGTAAAATCAACGTGCGCGCCACAGAGGCCGCGACCGCAACCGCCGCCGCGCCGTCCGCTGCAAGCGCCGCAGCTGCGTCATCCGCGAGCGCCGCTGCCGCGCCATCCGCAGCCGCCGCCGCACCCACGGCCGCATGGAACGCCGGCTTGCGCAGCGGCGACGTGGTCACCGCCGTCAACGAACAACCGGTGGCCGTCTGGTCGGAGCTGCGCTGGAACCTGATGCAGGCCGCCATCGACAAGACCGAAGCCCGCATCGCCGTCGAACGCGCGGGGCAGGGCCGCTTCAGCTTCGTGCTGCCGGCCGCCGTGCTGGCGGCGCAGGACCTGGATAGCGACGTGCCGGGCAAGCTGGGTCTGGGCGTGGCCCGTCCGGCGCCGGTGGTGGTGGAAGCGATCGCGGGCGGACCCGCCGCGCGCGCCGGCCTGCAAAAGGGCGACCTGCTGCTGTCGGTGGACGGCGTGCCGGTGGCCGACGGCATCGCCTTCATTGAGATTATCGGCAAAGCCGCCGGCAAGACGGTGCAGGTGGCGGTGCGCCGCGCCGGCCAGCAGCTGGTGCTGCCCATGGTGCCCCAGGCCGAGCAGGCAAAGACCGGTAAGGGAACTGTAACAGTAGGTAAGATCGGCGCTTACATCGCGCTGCAGCCGGATATGATCACCGTGCCATCGTCCCCGGTTTCGGCCGTCGGCAAGGCGGTGGCGCGGGTCTGGGACACCAGCGTCATGTCGGTCAAGATGATCGGCAAAATGATCACCGGCGAGGTCTCGCTGAAGAACGTCACCGGCCCGATCACCATTGCCGATTACGCCGGGCAGACCGCACGCATGGGCGCGGCCAGCTACCTGAGCTTCATCGCCTTCATCAGCATCAGTTTGGGGGTGATGAATTTGCTACCGATTCCGGTTCTAGATGGGGGGCATTTGCTGTATTATTCGCTGGAAGTTTTAACTGGGCGTTCTGTGCCGGAGCGTTTTGGAGAGATTGCGCAGCGCCTGGGCATAGGCTTGTTATTGACGCTGATGCTGCTGGCGGTGTTTAACGACGTCGCCCGGCTGCTGTAGCAGGTTCGCTTTGTATATGAGTAGTTCGTTGATTTAGCCATTGAATAACCCCAATGAAATTATATTCTGACCGTATTACTTCATCTTCCTTTCGCCGCAGCCTGATCGGCGCCGCTGTCCTGGCGCTGTGCGCCGGCAGTGCCATGGCCATCGAGCCCTTCGTCATCAAAGACATCCGCGTCGAAGGGATCCAGCGCACGGAAGCCGGTACGGTCTTCAGCTACCTGCCGGTACGTGTAGGAGAGACCTTCAACGACGACAAATCCATCACCGCCATCAAGGCGCTGTACGCCACCGGTTTCTTCAAGGACGTCAAGCTTGAAGCCGACGGCAACGTGCTGGTGGTGCTGGTCGAGGAACGTCCGGCCATCGCCAAGGTGGAGTTCACCGGCACCAAGGAATTTGAAAAAGACACGCTGGTCAAGGCGCTGAAGGACATCGGCGTCGGCGAGACCAAGACCTTCGAGAAGGCTTCGGTCGACCGCGCCGAGCAGGAATTGAAGCGCCAGTACCTGTCGCATGGCCTGTACGGTGTGAAGATCGTCACCACCGTCACGCCGATCGAGCGTAACCGCGTCAACGTCACCTTTGCGGTGGATGAGGGCGAGATCGCCAAGATCAAGCAGATCAACATCGTCGGCAACAAGGTCTTCTCGGACAAGGAACTGAAGGACCAGCTGGCGCTCAACACCGGCGGCTGGTTCAGCTGGTACACCAAGGCCGACCAGTATTCCAAGACCAAGCTGACCGGCGACATCGAGTCGCTCAAGTCCTACTACCTGAACCGCGGCTACATCGAGATGCAGATCGACTCGACCCAGGTGTCGATCACGCCGGACAAGAAGGACATCTACATCACGATCAACATCACCGAGGGCGAGAAGTACAAGGTCTCCGGCATCAAGTTCGAAGGCGAGACCTTCGGCCGCGAAGAGGAACTGCGTTCGCTGGTGCTGCTGCGCCCAGGCGAAACCTATTCCGGCGAGCGTCTGACCGCCACCAACAAGCTGATTTCGGACCGCCTGGGCACCTTCGGCTACGCCTTCGCCAACGTCAACGCCAATCCGGAGATCGATCAGGCCAAACGCGAAGTGGCGTTCACCTTCTTCATCGATCCGGGCAAGCGCGCCTACGTGCGCCACATGAACATCGCCGGCAACACCACCACCCGCGACGAAGTGATCCGCCGTGAGTTCCGCCAGTTCGAATCGTCGTGGTACGACGCCAACAAGATCAAGTATTCGCGCGACCGCGTCGACCGCCTGGGCTACTTCAAGGACGTGACCATCGACACGCCGGAAGCGCAGGGCACCTCCGACCAGGTGGACGTCAACCTGACCGTGGTCGAACGCCCGACCGGTAACTTCCAGATCGGCGGCGCGTTCTCGCAGTCCGAGAAGTTCACCTTCCAGGCGGCGATCCAGCAGGCCAACTTCGCCGGTTCGGGCACCACCGTCGGCATCGAGTTCAACACCTCGAAGTACAGTCGCACGCTGTCGTTCTCGCAGACCGACCCTTACTACACCGACGACGGCGTATCGCGCTCGTACGAAATCTACCTGCGCACGCAGCAGCCGCCGGCGCTCAACATCGGCAGCTACACCATCCGCCAGCAGGGTGGCCGCATCAGCTACGGCGTGCCGTTCTCGGAAGTGGATACGGTGTTCTTCGGTATCGGCCTGGAACGCTCGCGCATCACCACCGACGCGACTTCGCCGGTGCGCTTCAAGGATTACGTCACCACCATCACCGGCAATGCGAACGGTATCGGCACCGCCACCACCAACGCCGTGCCGCTGACGGCGGCGTGGGCGCGCGACAGCCGCGATTCGGCGCTGACGCCGAGCGTGGGCCGTTACCAGCGCGCCAACCTGGAGCTGGACCTGATCGGCCGCCAGAAGTACTATCGCGCGGTGTACGAGCATCAGTGGTACAAGCCGCTGTTCTCCAAGGTCACGCTGGCGCTGCGCGGCGAGATCGACTACGGCCACGGCCTGCGCGACAGCAGCTACCCGGTGTTCAAGAACTTCTACGGCGGCGGCATCGGTTCGGTGCGCGGCTACCTGAGCTCCTCGCTGGGCGCGGTCGACCAGGTGTACGGCGATGCGCTGGGCGGCGCCTCGCGCCTGCTGGGCAGCGCCGAGCTGCAGCTGCCGTTCCCCGGCTCGGGCCAGGACCGCAGCCTGCGCTGGTTCGGTTTCGTCGACAGCGGCCAGGTCTACCAGGAAGGCCAGAAGATGCGCGCTTCCGAGCTGCGCTACTCGTCGGGCCTGGGTATCAGCTGGATTTCTCCGGTCGGTCCGCTCCGCTTGAGTTATGCTAAGCCTTTGAACGCCAAGCCGGGCGACCGCCTGGAACGCTTCCAGTTCCAGATGGGTACCGGCTTCTAAGGCGGGCCTGATGCCATTGAGTATTGATATTTACTTCGGAGAAATAAGTTGAAGACTGTGTCCGCTACCCTGACCAAATCCCTCGCCGTGCTTGCACTGGGCTGGTGTGCATTGGCGCCGGTGCAGGCCCAGACCTCGGCCTCGCGCATCGCCTGGCTCAGTCCTGAGCGCATCTACAACGAGTCCAAGCTGGCCAAGCTGGCCGGCGAAAAGCTGCAGGAAGAGTTCAAGAGCCGCGAGAAAGCCATGCAGGATATGGCCGCGCGCCTGAAGGCGGCTTCGGAAAAGCTGGAGAAGGATGCGCCGGCGCTGGCCGAGACCGACCGCGTCAAGCGCCAGCGCGACGTGTTCGAGCTGGATAAGGAATACCAGCGCCGCCAGCGCGAGTTCCGTGAAGACCTGAACCAGCGCACCAACGAGGAACGCCAGGCGATCTCGGAAAAAGCCACCAAGATCATCAAGCAGATGGCGGCGGTGGAAGGCTTCGACATCGTGCTGCAGGATGCGGTCTGGGCCAGCCCGCGCATCGACATCACCGACAAAGTGCTGGCCGCGCTGGACAAAGACAAGTAAAACACATCAAGATTGGATCACCCGATGGGCACTCGACTAGGGGAATTGGTCGAACGCCTCGGCGGGCAGTTGGTGGGGGACGCGAACCTGGAAGTGACCGGGATCGCGCCACTGACGGACGCCGGCGTTTCGCACATCAGCTTTCTCAGCAATAGCAAACTGCGCGCGCAAGCGCTGCAAAGCCAGGCGGCGGCACTGATCGTGTCGGCCGCCGATGACGCTTTTATCGCCGCCGGATATGGCGGCGCGCGCATCGTCACCAATAATCCGTACGTGTATTTCGCCCGCGCGGCGCAGTATTTCGAATCGTTGACGGCCATCGTGCCGGCGCCCGGCGTGCACGCCAGCGCGGTGGTGGCGGACGACGCCCGCATCGACGCCAGCGCCCATGTGGGCGCGCGCGTGGTGATCGAGAGCGGCGCCACGATCGGCGCCGGCGCGGTGATCGACGCCGGCTGCTACATCGGCCGCGACGCGGTCATCGGCGAGGACACGCATTTGTTCGCCAACGTGACCTTCCAGGCGCGTTGCGTGATCGGCAAGCGCGGGATCATTCATTCCGGCGCCGTGATCGGCACCGACGGCTTCGGATTCGCCAACGAGGGCGGCGTCTACATCAAGATTCCGCAAACCGGGCGGGTGGTGATCGGCGACGATGTGGACATCGGCGCCAACACCACCATCGACCGTGGCGCCTTGGCCGACACGATCCTGGAGGACGGCGTGAAGCTGGACAACCAGATCCAGATCGGCCACAACTGCCACATCGGCGCACACACGGCGATGGCCGGCTGCGTCGGCGTGGCCGGCAGCGCGAAGATCGGCAAGTACTGCACCTTCGGCGGCGCCGCCATGGTGCTGGGCCATCTGACCATCGCCGACAAGGTGCACGTGGGTTCGGGCAGCATGGTATCGCGCTCGATCCTGGAACCGGGGCAGTACACGGGCTTTTATCCGCTGGCCAAAAACAGCGAATGGGAAAAATCGGCCGCCATCGTCCGCAATCTGTCGACGATGCGCGATAAAATCCGCGCGCTGGAAAAAACAATTAAAACATTGACGAATCAAGACGAGAACTAAAATCATGACCACAACCACCCCTGTCACCT